>BNJV01002545.1_pt1 | contig 297464 bp, 385 predicted proteins | sample 8540591 | NCBI WGS metagenome assembly BNJV01 (sample SAMD00202457, study PRJDB9452) | human saliva metagenome | host: Homo sapiens | reverse complement strand
TCATAAACTACTTTCTAATCAGTTGATTTTCGTTAGCATTATATCATAAATCTTACAAAAATGAGACCTACTTTTTCAGGTGACCTCATTTTCTTTGTTTTAAATATTGTTAGTTGGGCCTTTTTCATCAAAGGCTCCATGTTTTTCCTCTATATATGAGATGACAGAAGCCAGAGTTTTTCGGTCGCCTTCAAAAGAGATCAAATATACTTTGTCGTCTTTTTGGAAAACCCAAACAACTAGCTGCCCTGATTTCATAATTGCATTCAGTTGGAAAGCTTCATTGCCAGAAACAGTGGATTTTGCTCCACATCTACATCTTTATTATCCATTCCAACTATAGGCTAGTCGCTGGGCAATTAGCTCAGCATTGAAAGTTCTCCATCTTGGACATGAGCTTTTTCTCTAGTATAGCCATTCATGGTAACGATATTATAAGCTGAGCCATCCGTGAACTGAACGCTGTCGCCACCATCTAGGTCGGTGAACTTGATCCAATTACTTGGAATATCGATATAGCCGTAATCAGCCGAACCAATGCGCTTGGTCTCAGTTGTGGTAAGAAACATCTTTGTCACTAGCTTTATCAGATTTGCTGCCATCTTTTTGAGAAACCTGACTGTTGTACTACTAGAAGTAGACGATTTCCGATTACCATAATTTTTAATAAGGCCACAAGAAGCCAGAGACAGACCAACCAAAACTGTCGAAACTAAGAAAAATATCTTTTTGTCATAACAAATCTCCTTTTTAGACTACATGAGCCCGAACCATCTAGATTTCACACTATCCAAACATTAGATAACATCGAACGTTTTCAAGATTGCTTCTCTATCTTATAGGAGCAGATCTACTATTTTTCTTCGCTTTGTAATACTGAACTCAGGCGATTAATGTCAACTTTAATCCTCATCCATACTCAGGACGCTGAGGAAGGCCTCTTGTGGGACTTCGACAGAGCCGATCGCTTTCATCCGTTTCTTACCGGCTTTTTGTTTTTCTAGGAGTTTCCGCTTCCGAGAAACGTCACCACCATAACACTTGGCCAAGACATTCTTACGCAAGGCCTTGATGTCGTCCGAGCCACAATCTTTGTGACCAATGGCTGCCTGAGATAGGTACTTCAAACTGCTGACGAGGAATGATTTTTCTTGAGCTTGTCTACAATCAGCTTACCACGCTCATGAGGCAAATTCCTTGTGAACGATAAAGCTGAGGGCATCAACCTTGTCGCCATTGAGGAGGATATCCATCTTAACCAGCTTGGATGAGCGATACTCAGAGATTTCGTAGTCAAAGCTAGCATAGCCACGAGTAGAGGACTTGAGCTTGTCAAAGAAGTCAAAGACGATTTCAGCAAGCGGGATTTGATAGATGACATTGACCCGATTATCATCGATATAATCCATGGTCACAAAGTCACCGCGCTTGCGCTGAGCCAGTCTCATCACCGCTCCGACAAATTCCTGTGGCACCACTAATCTGCGCCTTGACATAAGGCTCCTCAATGGAATCAATCTTGGTCGGATCCGGAAACTCACTCGGATTAGAGACATCAATAGCTTCACCATCTGTCAGATTAACCTTATAGATAACAGACGGCGCCGTCATGATCAGATCAATATTAAACTCACGCTCCAAGCGCTCTGAATGACGTCCATGTGCAGCAAGCCCAAGAAACCACAACGGAAACCAATCCTAGTGCTTGCGACGTTTCTGGTTCAAATTGCAGACTGGCATCGTTTAGCTGGAGCTTTTCGAGGGCTTCGCGTAGTCATTGTATTTATTAGACTCGATCGGATAAAGACCCGCAAATACCATCGGATTCATCTGCTTATAGCCGTCCGAGGGCTCAGATGCTGGATTAGTCCGCCAAAGTTACTGTGTCTCCGACCCGAGTATCCTGTACCGTTTTTGATAGAAGCCGCGATATAGCCAACATCCCCTGTTGCTAAGAAATCACGTCCAATAGCCTTGGGCGTGAAGATGCCGACCTCAGTCACGTCAAAGGTCTTGCCATTGCTCATGAGCTGAATGGTATCTCCCAGGCTTTGACCACACCGTCCATCACCCGTACTTGCAGGATTACCCCACGATAGGCATCATAAACTGAGTCAAAGATTAAGGCCTTGAGTGGTGCATCTACATTTCCAGTCGGTGCTGGAACTTTCTCCACTATTTGTTCGAGGATTTCTTCAATTCCGATGCCAGCCTTGGCAGAAGCCAATACGGCTTCGCTAGCATCAAGTCCGATGACATCCTCAATCTCCGTACGCACGCGTTCTGGATCCGCAGCTGGCAGGTCAATTTTTATTGATAACTGGTAGAATTTCCAAGTCATTATCCAGCGCTAGATAGACATTGGCCCAAGGTCTGAGCCTCAATCCCCTGAGCAGCATCCACGACCAAAATGGCACCTTCACAAGCAGCTAGGAGAACGCGAAAACTCATAGGTAAAGTCCACGTGTCCCGGCGTGTCAATGAGGTGGAAGATATAGGTTTCGCCGTCCTTGGCAGTATAATTGAGCTCGATGGCATTAAGCTTAATGGTGATGCCGCGCTCCAAGTCCATGCTGTCCAAGAGTTGGGCCTGCTCATTTCTGAGCTGGAAACCGTCTCCGTCGCCTCCAAAATCCGGTCAGCCAAGGCTGATTTCCCATGGTCGATGTGGGCAATGATGGAGAAATTACGAATCTTCTCCTGACGTTTTTCAAATCTTCTAACTTCATTTTTCTCTTCCTTTTTAGGGTATTCCTATTTATTATATCATGATTTGTCGAAAATAAAAACGACTGTAAATCAAGACAGTCGACTTAATTTTCCATTTAACTAAAGTCTCATAAATACGAAGACGATTAGTCATGGACTTTTTCTGAGTTTTTCAAGAGTTTCTAGGAAAATAGCTGGCGCTTCAGTCGTAAATTCTAGCACTTCGCCAGTCCGAGGGATGGGTGAAGCCCAGTGTTCGCGCGTGCAGAAATTGACCATGTCCTTTCAGGGTCTTACGTGGCCCATAGACCTCATCTCCAGCGACCGGATGACCGATATAAGCCATGTGGGACACGGATTTGATGCGTCCGACCCGTCTCCAGCTGCAACTCAACCAAGGTATAGTCCCCAAAAACGTTCTAAGACTTGGAAACGTGTCAGAGCAGGTTTTCCCTTGGCTGTAACCGCCTGTTTCTTGCGATCTTTTTCACTACGGCCAATCGGCGCCTCAATCACTCCGCGGTCATTAGGGAGATTGCCATGCACAATCGCCCAGTATTTACGCAGGGATTTCTTATCCTTGAGCTCATCTGCAAGTGCCAGATGGGCTTGGTCATTCTTGGCAATCATCAATAGACCAGAAGTATCCTTATCAATCCGATGAACAATCCCCGAGCGCAGCACACCATTGATGCCAGAGAGATCTTTGATGTGGTACATGAGGGCATTGACCAGAGTACCGCTGGTATGCCCAGCTGACGGGTGAACCACCATGCCTTGTGGCTTGTTGACGACGGCAACATCCTCATCCTGATAAACAATTTCTAGCGGAAGATCCTCTGCCACATACTCAACCACCTCTGGCTCAGGTACTTCATAGGAAATGACATCACCCTCTTTGACGGCATACTTGGCCTTTTTGCCAATCCATTAACCAAAAATCTGCCATTTTTATCTGTTCATTGGCTAAACCACGTGACAGCTCTGTTAGGTCCGCCACTGCCTTATCTAAACGCAGACCTGCGGCTGCCGCATCAATTTTTCAATTCCATTTGTTTCTTCCTTCAACATCACCAGTAATAAAATCGCTACTCCAACAGTCAGGTACATATCCGCTACGTTAAAAAATAGCAAAAATTGACAAAATCTAACTGGAACATATCCACTACAAATCCTTGCTGAATGCGGTCAATGAAAGTGCCCAATCCACCAGCAATAATTAGAATGAGTCCCGTTAGCATCCACTTGGAAGCTTGGATATTTTTAATCAAATACCAAACAGCAACTCAATCACGGTACAAGTAATTAGGGCGAAAAACCACTGCTGATTTTTCCAAGATAGAAAAAGGCTGCACCAGTATTTCGTAGAGTAGGTCAAACTGACAATCTTAGGAATAAAACTTTCTAACTTGGCCCAAAGAAAAATTGGAAACAATATAATACTTGACTGCCTGATCAAGAGCAATCAAAAGAAAAACTAAAAAAGGAATCGCAATTTTACGTTTCATACTTCTCTTTTCTGTGCAAAATATTCTTTCATAACAGCTACAAAAGCTTCGCCAACCTGACTCAACTCTACATCTTCCCTCCTGACATAAACCATGTGATTGTCTAAATTGTCTCGGAGTTTGATGACAGTAATCCCATTTACACTGTTGCTATCCAAAAAGCCAGATCCAGTCGCATAAGCATCCGTCCGCTCCAAAATCCCATTCAGCGTAGCTCGATCCGTCACATTAAACATCTGGGAACTAGCGCTAGTATCAACAAAATTCTCGGAATAATAGAGGTACTCATCCTTTTCCTGTGTAGCGAACAGTTGGCAAAGTGGTCAAATCTTCCATGACCAGCTCCTCCTTTTGAGTCAGAGGATGGTCTTCCCGCAGATAAATGTGGGTCTGGAAAGGAATTAGCTCAATGACCTCCAAGCCGAGCTTTTCCACCCGCTGCATAATGCCCTTGCTATTCTGATTATTGAGATAAATAATCCCAATCTCACTGTGGGCCTTTGGGCCACTTCTGTCCAAAAATCTGCACCGTTGTTGATTCAAAAATCCGGAAATTCTTATATTCTGGATACTTTTTGCGAAAACTCCGTAATCAAAAGGCGGCAAAAAGTCATAGTGCTGGCTGGCAATGGAAAAATTCATCTTTTTCCCTCTTCAGGATTGGCATACTGATTTTTGAAAGACATCAAATCCTTTTGACCAGTTCCTGAGCTCTCTCATAAAATTCCATACCACGGCGAGTCAAGAAGGTTCCACTACTGGTTCGACGAAAAACTTTTAAATCCCAGCTCCTTTTCCAAATCTCGCACCGCGATAGATAGGCTGGGCTGGCTGACATACATCTTTTTCTGCTGCTTCGCGGAAAGTTCCGCTGTTGGCAATAGCCACTACATAACGCAATTGTTGAATATTCATATCTTTTTTTCCTTTTATAAATACTCCTAATTATACCATCAAAAATCAACCTTCCTAAAAGGCAGGCAGCTACTTTCCTCTTAGAAATACATATCTAAAATCTGCATCATTTTGCCTAAAATGTCCTTTTGCATATAAGAAGGTGACATAAAGTACGACAAACAAAAGCTATTAAGACCTCAAAAAGCAAGCAAAATTTGCCTCGACTAGACCGAAATCCAATACGTTTAAAAGATTGCTTCAAGGCTACAGCCGAAATAACCAAAGGGAAGGTAAAGGCCGAAAATCCTGCTGAAAAAGGACGATTGATCAAACGAGGCAATTGCCACAAAATAAAAGGCATAAAAGCATTGACCTGAAATCAAGAGCAAGCTCAACAAGACAGGATTTGGCTGAGAAAAAGTAGCTACATAAGCCGCCGTCATCAAGGAAATCGGCGCACAAATCGTTGTTGTATTCGGGCATACATTCTCTGCTAAGCCGATTTTATAGGTCTTATAAAGGACGATTGGCAAGACCAAGAGTGTCGCTAAAAAGGCCATACCAAAAAGACTAGCTGGCCCTAAAAGCTAACTGCTGGGGAACCGCAATGGTCGAGGAGCGACACCAATCCCGACAAATAAGACCGTCCAGGGCCGGAAAGACATTCTCCCACTTGAAAGAAATACAAAAGCTAGAATATAGTAGACCATCAAAAACCAGTCCGCCGAAGCTCAGCCACCACAGCACTTGCGCACTACATTCGGGCAAAATTCCCAAGAAAGTCCAGCTCGCTAGATAAGTCGAAGCCACCATTCCCTGCATGAAAAAGGTCGGAAAGACCGAGGGCTACTAATGCTTGCTCCAGCTGCTCTTTGACTTGTTTAGTATGCGTCAGCATTCCCATCACTAGATGAAGGAAAAACAAGAGTGCCAGACTTGCTAAAAAGATAACGTAAGAGCTGACTAACATCGCCAACTAAATTTCCCAAGGCTAGTAAGCCTAGTACCAAGCCCGCCTGAACTAAGAATGGCTCTTTTCTCTTTATCATAAACAGATCTCTAACCTTAAAAGCACTTTTTCTCCGAAGGATAATTCTTTATATTTTCTCTTTAAATAAACTGCTTCTGATTTTTCGTTTAAAAGCCCAATCTTTCATACAGCCTCAGGGCACCTGTATTTTGAGCTTCTACTACGATTTGACAGACTTGTCCATTTCGGCCAGAAAGGTCATTCAGGATAGACCTGACTAGGTGACTCCCTAAGCCCTGTCCCTGAAAGGCCTGATCCACAGCTAGGGCGAACAGATGATTACTTCCAAAAAGTTGTATCCACTGAGCAAGACGCTACGATCTGACCATCTTTTTCAGGACGTAGAGCAGGCTATCTGGGTTCTCCAGCGCTTGACTGGCATAGTGAAGCGCAGTCTCCATCGGCATTTCAAAAATCTGCGACTGAAACGCTGCAATCTCGCAACCATTTCTTTCCCAAGTAAAACTTCCACGCCTTCTTTTTCTTCTTCAGGGAAAGTCCCCGCTGCCTGCTCCAGCCAGATTTCCGTTTTTCTTTCAAATCATAATCAAACTTCTCAGAAAAGGTCGGATGGTCTGCTAAAAACTTGACTTCACTGATGTATTCGATTTGGGATAAATCGTATTTCTGCAATTTTGGAAAATTCCTGCAAAAGAGTGTTTGCTATGCCTCGTCTGCAGATAGTCGGGCAATCATAGACGAATACCTCTGCTTTGCTCCGGCTCATCCGCATAAACCGATAAAAACCGACCGTTTGATGATCTAAATTTGCCAGAAAAAGCTGGCATCTCTGCATCAAAAATTATAGGCGTTGTCCAGATAAAGGAAGTCGATAGGTTCCATCTGTAACGTGGCAGTTTTGAACCAGCTCAAAAAGCTGATCCTTGATTTCCTGACTGGGCTGGCTATAAATCTGTATTTCCATCATTTCTCCTCATAAACTTGTATCCATAACGAATGTACTGCGTAACTGTCCTACTCCAACTCACTCAGATACTCATAGCGCTCATACTTTTTCAAGAAGCTGCTCATTCTTGTCATCCAGCTCCTTCTGAAGTTCCGATAGCTTTGTAAAGTCCGAGCCGTTCTGCTCCATTTCCGTCTCAATGGCAGCGATACGTGCCTCCAGCTCCTCGATATCCGCCTCGATGGTCTCCCACTCTTGCTTTTCAAAGTAGCTCATCCGCTTCTTCTGCTCCCGCGCCTTGACGGGCTTTTCCTTTTCTTTCTTTTGGGAAATAGCTGCGCTGGATTGTCTAAAAAGCCTTTTCATCCTGATAGTCCGTGTAGTTGCCAAAGAACTCTCTGACCTGTCCATCTTCAAAAGCTAAAATCTTGCTGGCTACCTTATCGAGGAAATACCGATCGTGACTAACTGTAATCACCGGTCCTGCAAAGCCCTGTAGGAAATTTTCTAAGACCGTCAAAGTTGCGATATCCAAATCATTGGTCGGCTCGTCTAGAAGCAGGACATTGGGCTTTTCTAGTAAAAGCTTGAGCAGGTAAAGCCGCTTCTTTTCTCCACCAGACAATTTCTCAATCAAAGTGCCGTGGCTTGAGCGAGGAAAGAGAAACTGCTCCAAGAGCTCAGCAATGGATGTCGTCCTCTACCACTCTTAACTTCTTCTGCTACTTCCTGCAAGTAATTGATGACCCGCTTGGACTCATCCAACCCTTCAATCTGTTGAGAAAAGTAGGCCACTCGAACTGTCTCACCGATTATGACCTGACCAGACTGAGGCTGCAACTGACCAGCAATTAGATTGAGCAAAGTAGACTTGCCTACTCCATTATCTCCAACGATACCCAGTCGATCTTTGTTTTGCAGCAAGAGATTGAAATGCGACAAAATCCGCTTGTCTCCGTATGCAAAATCCACATCCTGAAACTCGATAACCTTCTTCCCTAATCCGACTGGTTTCAAAAGTTCATCTCTAGGTCCGTCTGATTGGTCTGACCCGCCAAATCACTTTTGAGGTCATGGAAACGATTGATACGTGCCTGCTGCTTGGTCGCCCGCGCCTGAGGGCTGACGGCGCATCCAAGACAGTTCCTGCTTGTAAAGCTGTTGTTTCTTGTGTAGCAGAGCAGCATCGCGCTCATCCTGCTCAGCCTTGAGCCGGACATAGTCCTGATAATTTCCCTGATACTCAACCAAGTTCCCGCCATCTAATTCAAAAATCCGTGGAAATATTATCCAAAAATAGCGGTCGTGAGTGATAAAGAGGACTGTCTTCTTTGAATTTTTCAAGAAATTTGTCAGCCACTCAATCGTATCAATATCCAGATGGTTGGTCGGCTCGTCCAGCAGCAGCAAGTCTGCTTCTGAAAGTAGCACCTGCGCCAACTGAACCCGCCGGCGTAGGCTCACCAGAAAGCTGGCTGATTTTTGCTGCCGTCTGAGATACCAAGCTTGGATAGGACGGTTTTTACCTGACTTTCAACTCTCCCAAGCATGCAGCGAATCCATTTCTGACATGACCTTGTCTGAGACGAGCTTGCTGGCTTCATCATAAGCTACCATAAGCAGTTCATATTCTCGAATGAGCTGCATTTCTCGCAAATCACTAGACAAAACAGTATCCAAGACTGTCTTTTCTTCATCGAAGTCTGGTTCCTGAGTCAAATAGAGACTTTTATAGTCGATTTCTGCTGAAAAGGATGAACATCACCATCAAAAGCCTGATTTACCAGATAAGACATCCAGAAGTGTGGTTTTTCCGTCCCATTGACTCAATCGGTCAATCCGATCCAAGTCGTGAATGGTACAAAAGAAATCTCTTGAAAGACTGTCTTATCCCCGACAGACTTGGCTCAGCTTTTTCAACGATAAAGTCACTCATCCAACTTGCTCCTTAATAAAGTTCATAATCTCTCTTCTTGTTATTTGCCAATTCTCCGTCGACAATAGCCCATTCAATTTTAGTCAGGATTTGTCCCAATTCTGGCCCGGGTTTAAAGCCATAATCTCGGATCAAATGACTGCCCGTCACCACAATCTCATGTTTGTCATGAATGGTCAGAGCAGCATGTGTCGCTTCAATAATCTCAAATTCAACTGGCGAAGCCTGCTGCCTGTCTCAAACTTTCTGCCTGCAGAATCAAATCCAAAATCATACTGATAGCAATCACGCTTAGAAAGACTCCGGTTCCTGCCGGAATCTCATAAACAGCCACTAACTGATTTACTCGCTTTTTGAAATTCATTGGACGTCTTCCAATGTTTCCAAGAACTTGCGTACATCTTTTACCTTCAAAAGCCAGGCAAAAAGCGCAGCCCAAAGCCTGCTCGGAACTAGAAAATTGAAAAATCTCCTGCTAGATGGTCTCATAACTTCCTGCAAAGCCTCCGCTGAAAGTGCTTCATATCAGGAAGAAAGTCGTGAAGCAGCAGCTTTTGATCGAGACTTCAAGCCTTTCCGCCAGAAAGGTGCCATCAGAGTTGTCAAACTCGATAAAAATCCGTTCTACCGATATTTTTCTCCAAAAGTGGCGCACGAATCTCGCCATAGCCTGAAAGGTCAACTCTTCCAAATCAAAGTCTAAAACCAGCCTGAAACGGAAGCCACATGATGCGTAGAGCATCTTCGTTGAACCGCTCTGCAGCTACTCCGACTGCCCGCAGAGTACGATTTTCCATATCTTCCAGACCATCAAAAAGGTCTACAATTTCTCCCTCTTGGTTTAAAGCAAGGGCATTGATAGTAAAGTCCCTGCGCTTCAAGTCTTCCTCCAAAGAGCGCACAAAAGAGACCTGACTAGGCCTGCAGTAGTCCACGAGACATCCTCAGTCAGAAAGGTCGTTATCTGCATACTTCTCCCTGGCCTTCCAAGACAAGAGCCGTTCCATGCTCAATGCCAACATCGACAGTCCGAGGAAAGATTGTTTTGATTTCCTCGGGATAGGCTGAGCTGGCAATGTCCACATCGTGAATCGGCCGATTCAACAGAGCATCTCGTACAGAACCGCCGACAAAATAAGCCTCAAAACCAGCCTCTTTAATCTTCTCTAATACTGGCAAAAGCCTCCTGAAACTCAGAAGGCATCTCTCTAATCTCACAGTAAATGTTCCAATCCATAGACCAATTCAGAGCCCTTTCACTACCTCTTTGATACGCCAGATTTACCCCAGTCATAAAGGAAACCTGATCATAGAGTCATGCCGCAAAGTCAGCCCCTCTCCTTGACTACCAAAGATAACTTCTGATGAGCCACCAATCGGGCAAACGCACTGAGTGAATCGCATGCCATCAAGATGGCAGCTCCGCGGGCACCAGCCAACGATTCTCTTCGTCAGCCGCTCCTTGCCTTTACTCGTCCGAAACTTGACTGATTAATTCAGCTGTTTTGATAGCCGTGCCGCTCGGTGCATCTTTTTGTTGTCATGATGCAGTTCGGATAATCTCCTACGTCTGGGAGTAGCTTTCTGGCTGTTTTGGCTGCAAACTCGCATAAGCAAAAACGGCTCCCAGAGCAAAATTAGCGCAATCAAACCACCCAGACTCTTTTGTCGAGATAATTGGTCAAAGTCTTCAATCTGCTCAGGCGTAAAACCAGTCGTTCCGACCACGGAGCAAACCCATTCTCGAGAGCAAGCTGAGTATTTTCATAAGCTACTTTTGGGCGAGTCGTGAAGTCAATCCAGACATCCCGCCTGAAGACCTGCAAGTTCTTCTTTAGCATTGAAAACTGGAACTCCTGCTACTCTTTTCATCTGTAAAGGGATCTAGTAAACCGCCAATGCCAACTCAGGATCTTCTGTTGCCATTTTATAGCTGCTTTGTCCCATCTTTCCTTGAAACCAGCAATAAATGACTTTTATACCTCATCTAGGAACCCTCTCTATTCTTGACTAACCGCTCTGCAAAAACTCTAGACCAGCGGAATGTAGCCAAAAGCGACACTCACCTCGCCCAAGTGAGTTCCAATCACTACCAAAAGGTGGCAAAGAGGAATATCGTCTGCTATACAGCCTCTCATCAGCTGCCGGCGTAAGCTTTCTCCGTCTTCAGCATTCCCATGAATCACCATGACCGATAAGGACCAGAGGTAAAGTTTTTCCTCCACTACTTCAATCAATCTTTAATCGCTTTTTCTGCTGTCCGAATCTTTTCTCAAAGACTTCGATGACACCTGCATCGTTAAAATACAGGATTGGCTTTGATACTTAGGAGATTTCCCAAAGATGTTGCGCCATTGGACCGGCGACCGCCCTTAACCAGATGATTGACGTCATGTCAAACACTGATAAAGGCATCTCACTGATTTGTCGTTGAATCTGGAGCAAAACCCCTCTTCAAAAATCCCGTCCTTCCGCAGCTCCAAGTCAAAGCATTTTCAACCAAGTGAGCCCTACGGAGCACTAGTGATGAATCAGGGAAGGCGATTTTCAAGTCAGGAAACTCGTCCTGAGATACTGGATATTTTGATAAAATCCTGAACCCACTGGATAAAAGAGCCTAGTACATGCGTAATCCTCGCTAGCAAGACGCGTCAACGTCTCCTCCAACTCTGCCACACTAGGCTGACTTTGTCTTTGGCAAATCATCTGCAGCAGCTCATTTTCTCATAGGCGTCACTGGCTGTCAGATTTTTCCTTCCACATAAGTCTCCAGCAATCACTACTGGAATATCGAGCTACAGATGGTCATTTCCACAGTCTATCCGGTAGCGGACGAATCGTTATAACCGCTAATTTCATCATTAGAAAGCAAATTAATACAGCAAATCTGAGCGCAATCTCAGTCACCTATAAGTCCAGCGATTGAGCATAGTCAAACAAGGACGCGCTAATTCTTCCACTTCTTCATGCTCAAACTCACTAGGTTCCTGCACCAAACGTCCTTGAATATGATTTGTCTGCGTAATCGTTCCACTAATTACAAACGATCAAACACAATCATGAAAGTCAAAATCACAATCATGGATGTTGAATTCTTTTTTCATTTCTTTTCAATCAGTTGAAAATTCACGTCAACTTTTGTTTCCGGTGTTCCATCTTTTTCCCCATTCAAAAATTGGTGCATCAAAATGATATCTGACGACAAATTCTGTTACGTTGTAATTCACATTATTCTCCTAAAAATATACGATAGTCCATTATAACATAATTTGATGTATCTTTCTATGGATAATTATATTCAGAACTTATCCGTTAGGAGATGGTGACGAATTCTCACAAAGTCTGAAGCTGATTTTGCGCGTAATTTTCCATACTTTCCAAATACTCGCTCTGTTTCACCCTGTTTCTCTACGCTTAAAAGATAGATTAATAGAAAATCCAACAAAACCTGGATAAGATTGTATTCTTACCAATTGGCAACTCAGAAGAAGTCAAGGGGATCACTGACAATTTAAAATCGAATGCAGAAGAGGAGTGCTCAGCATGTATATCTCAATCAAAAAGCTTTCTCATTGACCTCAGCTTATTTCAAAGACATTTTTGTTCCTTCTTTGTCACAATATCGTATTTGTCTTCCTTCGTAGAAAAAGTCTTCTGCGCCTCAAAGTGAATGGCTTGATTTGTTGATAAATTAGAAGCCACTTTATCCATCATTTTCAATGATTCCCAAGCAATGCATTCATATTCATAACTAACTTATCTGTATATGTTTTCGATGATCTTCTCCATCTATCCAGACTATGGCAAAAAGAATCTCGACAAAGTCATCAAGATTCTTTGCGTAAGTTTTCTATTTTTCGAAGTGGTTTACGCAAATATCCGAAAAGAATACACGCCGAGAAAACTGCAATCCAAGACATAGACAAGGTGAGAATTTGGGGTTGTGTTTGTCAAACCGATAACGAAAGATTCCTCCGTGAGGAGCCATAAGTTTGATGCCAGACAGACCGACAAGTGCACCTGTAAGAGCTGAACTGACGATAAAACTTGAATTGCACGGGCTGGGTAGCAGCTCCAAATGGAATCGCACCTTCTGTGATGAAGGAAAGTCCCATGACGATATTTTGTCAAGCCAGAATCACGTTCTTCAGTAGTAAATTTATCTTTGAAAAGCAGAGTTGCTAAATACTGCAAGCGGTGGAACCATACCAGCTGCCATAACTGTGCCGCAGGACTGGAGAACCACCAGTTGAAATCAGTACTTGCCAGCGTACTTGTACCCAAATACACAAGCTGCTTTGTTCACTGGTCCACCCATATCGACCGCCATCATACACCGACTAAGAGACGGAGAAGAACTGCAGAGCTTCCACTCAAACTAAAGAAATCGTTTGAGGGCTGTATTGATTGCTGACATAGGGATATTGACTGCCAGCATAAAGGAACCAGTCACAAGAACACCAAGAAGTGGCAAGAGCAAGATGGAGCGAATACCTTCAAGTGAGCGAGGCAGACCTGCAAGTAATTTGCGAAAGCGACTAAAATCCGCCACCAGCTAAGAATCCACCGACCAGAGCTCCAAGGAAACCAGATGATACACCCGCTAGAGAGAGTGTCTTCTCACCACCTGCAGCATAGGCAACACCACCAAATGATGCACCGTTGCTAGCAATTGCACCAGCTACGAAACCAGAAAACCAAACCTCGCTTTTTCAGCGATTGAGTGAGTGATATAACCAGCTAATACTGGCAACATGAAGCCAAGGCCGCAAATTCACCAACTGCTTTTTAAATTGAGCCGCACTTGCTGATAGCTTCCCAGATTAGAGCTTGATCCTTTGGCACGCCTAAAATCTGATCCAGCAAGAAGGCAATGGTAATCATAATCCTGCCACCACACTAACGAATGGCAACATTTGAGGAAAACACCGCTCATCAAGTGCTTGTAAAAAGCTCCGCCTGCTAAGTTTTTCATTGTTGCTAGTACTGCAGCGTCACCCATTAGCAGCCTGGTAAACTTCAGCATTGCCAGAAAGAGTTAAAATTGATGAGTTCTTCTGTCTTGCGGATACCGTCTGCAACTGGGCGGTTGATTAGGGGTTTTGCCATCACGATCCATTTCAACAGCCTTGTCTGCTGATGATGACTGCTTTCGCTTTCTTGATGTCTCTGCTGTTAGTTTATTTCCAACACCGCTGGCACCATTGGTTTCAACCTTAATGCCAACCCCCATTTCAGCAGCCACTTTTTGAAGGGCTTCTTGAGCCATATAAGTGTGGGCGATTCCTGTCGTACAAGCTGTAACGGCTACGAGGAAGTCGCCAGATTCGTTGGCAGGGAGCAACAGTTGCAGGCTCTTCTGCTTTTTCGGAAGCTTGCTGTCAAGAGCACGATAACTTCGTCTGTGAAGATATTTTGCTGAAATTTGTCAGCAAAACCGTACTTTGCATCAAATATTGAGACACCCTGCCAAGGCTGCCAAGTGAGTATCATTGGCACCTTCTGGAGCAGCAATCATGAAGAAGAGGTCTGTTGGTTGCCCATCCAAGCTCTCGTAGTCAACACCCTTGTTTGACTTGGCAAAGAGAACCGCTGCTTTCTTTGTGACAGCAGAGTTCTTGCTGTGTGGCAGCAGCATTTCCCTCACCCAAACCAGTGGAGTTAGAGCTTCACGCGCCAAGATTCCTTCCTATAAATGTTTCAAAATCCGTCACATAACCGTGATCGACTAAGCTTTTTAATCATCTCTTCGATGACAGCTGTTTTTCAGTTGCCTGCAAATCCAGCAACATGACATCTTTTTCTCAATAGGTCTTGAATTTTCATCGTTTTTCTACCTCAACTTTTTCATATGTTTCTTTAATAAATTTCGCTGTTGCCAAGTCATCCGAGAAGGTAGTTGCCGTTCCGCAAGCCACTCCCCACTTGAAGGCTTCTACTGCATCTTTGATTTGACAAATTCACCTGTAAACCAGCAACCATAAGTCGCCAGCTCCAACTGACTTTTTGATTGTTCCTTAATCGGTTTAGCGAGTAAGATCCCTCAGATGTTACCAAAGGGCACCGTCCCCAGCCATAGAGATGATGACGTTTTGAGCTCCTTGCCAGTAACTGACGAGCATAGTTCTCGATTTCATCTAAACTTTCGAGTTTAACACCAAATATAGCTCCTAGTTCGTGATTGTTTGGTTTGACCAAAAGTGGCTGGTAGTCCAAACTATCAATCAAGGTCTGTCCCTTCAAAGTCACAAACCACTTGCGCACCAGTCTGGCGCGTCAAGGCAATCAGCTCCTTGTAGATGACATTTCCCAAGTTCTTAGCACTTGAACCCGCAAATACAACCGTATCTTCTGCTGTCAAACTAGATAAAATTGCTTTTAATTCTTCTAGCTGAGCTGGTTCGACATTTGGACCTGTTCCGTTGATTTCTGTTTCTTGGTCTGCTTTAATCTTGACATTGATGCGAGTATCTTCTGCTACTTGGACAAAACGAGTTTCGATTTCTTCTTCTGCCAAAGTGTCTGTGATAAATTTACCAGTAAAGCCTCCGATAAATCCAGTCGCTGTATTTGGAATATCCAAGCGTTTCAAGACACGACTGACATTGATTCCTTTTCCTCCAGCAAACTTATCATCACTGTCCATACGATTGACACTACCGACTTGAACTTGGTCCAAGCGAACGATATAGTCAATGGATGGATTGAGTGTGACTGTATAAATCATGCTTCTATGACCTCCGTTTTTCTTTAATCTTTTGAATCATTTCAGATTCAGTTTGGTTTGTAATAAGCCTTCGCGCGATACTGGTGCCACTTTTGCAAAAGATGTCTGACCTAACTTTGAAAGCATCAGCCAAAACATAGGTTCTCTTGGCACTTTTCAAGAATAGCGCGTTTCACCGCTCCTTCTTCCATATCCGGAGTCGTGAAAAATCCATCGTCAATTCCATTCATTCCGATAAAAGCCTTGTCAAAATTTAGCTGTCCGATTTGATTTTAGAGCTACCACCAATACTAGCATCTGTCGACCGTTTCACGACACCACCAATAATCACAGTGGGAATGTTGCGCTCCACCAGCTTAGTCGCATGATGGATAGAGTTGGTTACCACCGTCACGCTCGGATCGTGCAATTCATTGACTAAGAGTTCATTAGTCGTCCCTGCATCAATAAAAATGACATCGTATTCTTGAATCAAGCTGAGCTGCTTTTTGAGCAATTCTGGCTTTTGAATGTTTTTGATAGATTTTTCTTGATTGCTTTTCACTCCTGCAAGAAGTGAAGGCTCTCTGCACCACCATGCACACGCCTCAACTTCCGCTCGCTTTCAAGCTCATCTAAATCTCTTCTAACAGTTGATTCTTGAAGTGTCTAAAGCTTTTTACTAGATACTCTAAAGAAACAAACTTGTCTTTCATAACTTTCTCAAGAATCAGCTGCTTTCTTTTCGACTTCAGCATAGAATACCTCTCTGCAATCGATTACAGTTCTATTATACAAGAATAAAATTCAAAGCCAAAGCACTTTCTTCCATTTTCTTTCAAAAACAATCCATTTATTTTTAGAATGTAGAAAAGAAGCCTGTTAGACTTCTTTTAATTTCTTTATTATCTTGTAGTGATATAGACAAGAAGAATCGGTAAAAAGGCAGCAAGCACACATAAGATTGAAAAATACCCAGAACCAGACTGATTTAAGAGCTTGCTTATATGTTCCTCAGCTGAGATCTATTTTTCAGCAATATAAAGCTTTAATTTTTCGACCTATTTAAGATGAGTACAATCAATACAACCGTTGTTCCTGCAGTCATCAATCCATAATTTATAGAGATTCACGATGCTTTCTGGGATATAGTTGGTTAGAAAATCAAGTCCTTCTACGATGACTCAAATTATTGAAAAATATGGAAGAAGATCACCCAGAAAATAGAATATTCAAAAGCGATGTAGCCAAATCCCAGACCAATCAGAGCTGCAAAAATACACCTGATAGAGATTTTTCATGGAATAGACCGAAAAGCAGAGCCGTCATGATAATGGCAAAAACTTTTCCGTGTTTTCCAAAAGCCCGCAAAGCCTGCTCCCGAGAAAAATAATCTCCTCCGTAATCGGTGCCATGATGGTGGTATAGATAAACATGGTGATTGAATGAGAGCTAAATCCTGTGATAAAATCTCAGAAAGATCCAAGCCAAAGAGCGACAAAATAGCGTTCATGATTTGACTCGTCAAGAGCTAAAGAGTTGAGAAGAAAACAAGAAGCAAATCATGAAGAAGAAGACTTTTGGTGTCATTTTTCTTATTTTTCTTGCGCAAATCTCGAGTAAAAAGCTGCTTTGCCCTGAAAATCGTGAAAATAAGCACACCTAAACAGAAGCGATAATGTAGGAACCGCCATCTTTATCCATAAAACTTTTCACAAATTCCTCAGTCTTACCTATATCAAAACCCTGCTGAAAAAGAACAAAAGAAATAGGAAAAAGACAGTATAAAGTATTACAACCACTAGCATCACGATAGAATAAGTGAAGCAGCTTGCTGAAAATCTCCCCCAGATCTTTCTTGGGATTTAAAGGCTCAGGTAACGTATTCATAAATTCTCCTTTGTTATTATTACTGAGTCTTTCTACTGAAAAATACAAACTTAAAAAGATTCCCTCGTAAAGAAGAGCAAAAAGAATAAAGGCGTGCATGAAAAATTCTTCTGGCAAAATCCAAATGACTGGATCCTTGGCTGGATCAAATAGCCATGTATTGTCTCCCACAAAAAGCACTTGATGAAAGAGCGTAAAAATTATTAAAACCAATCAAGCCAGCCAAAGCAAATCATGACGAAGGGCAATACGCTTAAGAAAAACAAACTTCTTTGATAAAGAGCTAAAAACTTTTTTTGACCACTTTTTTGATAAAGAAAATCAAAGCAGGCAGAGTAACTAGAAAAATAGCCTCGCGCCAAGTGGAAGAGATACTTGACCGCCTGAAAATGATGCAGACCTGCTGCTGACGAACGAAAAACCCGGCATCGACAGCTTCTGACTAAAAAGGATTGGTCAGGTAATTCATCAAAATGTTGAAATTATACTGGATAGTCTCTGCTTTCAAATGAACCCTATCGGGCAAAGCGAAATAGGAAATTTCCAGCGGGTAAAAAGCAGCAAGCCAGATAAATGGTCAACAAAATGGCTACTGCTAGCAAGCATAGACGCTGTTGAAAATCTTAACTTATCACGCATCGAAGTCCCACTCCGCCAGACTGGACAAGACATGCGTCGGTTGATCGGCAAATTTGGCACCTCTTCTGGCAGGGTAAAGCCTGTCGTAACCAAGAGAGTCGGAATCCCGCATTGTCGATTCCCGCTCGAATATCTGTCAGGTGAGTTATCGCCGACCATAACCACATCCTCACGCTAGTCCTAGATGCTCTGTGGCTTTTTCCATAATGATGGCATTAGGCTTGCCGATAAAGGTCGGCTTAACCCGAGTAGCTGCTTCCAAGAGGGCGTTAATAGCACCCGCTCCCGGCTGCAGACCTCGCTCGGTCGGAATATTGAGATCAGGCTGGTCCCGAGTAAAGTGGGCACCCCTTTTTGAATAGCACAAAGTCGCTACTGTCAGCTCTCATAGTCCACTTCCCAGTCCAGACCCACTACCACGTAGTCGGGGTTTTCTGTATCTTCCTCATAGCCAGCTTCTTCAATGGCATGTTTAAGACCAACATCACCAATAACGTAAGCTTTCTTGCCTAGATTTTTCTCCCGCATATAGTCAATGGTAGCTAAAGTCGCTGTGTAAATAGTCTCAAGCGCTCTCAATGTTGAAATTCTGCAGCCAACATGGTCTGAACCATTTCTGGCGTGCGCGTAGTATTATTGGTCACGAAAAGATAGGGAATCTTGCGCTTCTGCAACTCATGCACAAAAGCTTCGCCAGCCGGAATCCGGCTCTTTCCCTTATAAATCGTCCCATCTAAATCAATCAAATATCCTTTATAAGTCATATATTACTTTCAATCTTTTCAACTCTTTCAATCTCTTTCAATCTCTTGCCAAGCGATTATAGCCTGAGCATTGACTTCACCGTCACTGGAAATCTGGTGATTACTCTGCAGACCGTCTAGGTCGTAGCTAGAAGCAATCATGCCGCCCGTCGGACTTCCTTAACATACTTCAGGTTGATTTTCTGAGGAATATGCTGGTTAAGGAAATCTGCTCCCATGACCTCAAAAATCCAGTCCAGATACTTGCTATTGTTGACATGTCCATTCATATCCAAGTCGTAAAAGCGCACATGATAGTCCTTGCTGACAGGATTTTCTAGTTTGGATATTTCAGGGCCACGCAGCAATTTCTTGAAAAACTCTGATTGATATGGTGTTGCAATCTCTGGTTCAACTGCATGAACCTTGCGACTATCCTGATCCATAAGGACAAAGGTTGCCATCATCTGGATAATAGCCTCGCCCACTTCATCAAAAATCGTGAAGCGACGGTAGCAAAAAGCCGATTGTAAGTCAAGGCTTCTGTCTCGATGGTAATTTCTCTGCAAAGCGAGGAAGACGAGTAACATCGATATCATAGTCCGTGATAATCCAGACTAGATTATACTGCTCCAGCATGTCCTTGTCGCTGACGCCGAGCTCAATCGACTGCATGCCTGATACCTGCAAGGACAGTAAGATGACATCTGGCAGCTTGATATGGCCGTTCATATCCGCCATATCAAAAGGAATTTTCATTTTCATTTGATAAGGTTAAGCCCATGATTTACTCCAATATAAATTTCTCAGCAACCGTATCGCCCAAAAAGAGGCCTTGTTTGGTCATGCGTACGATATCTCTGTCTGCCACTAGCAAGCCCCTGCTCAGTCAGCTCAGACACAACAGCTCCATACTGGTTTTCAAAGGAAAGACCGAATTTTTTTCCTCAAAACGCTTTTTAGAAACACCTGACTTCTTGCGCAATCCCAGAAACATCTCTTCTTCCATCTGTTCTTTCAGCGTCAGCACTTCTTCCTGCACACGGGCATTGCCCGCTTCCACCGCCTGCAGATAATGACGAATGGGGCCGTGGTTTTTATAACGAACACCATTAACGTAGCCAGACGCTCCCGCTCCAATACCATAATATTCCGCATTGTCCCAGTACATGAGATTGTGGCGGCTCTCAAAGCCTGGTTTGGAAAAAGTTTGAAATCTCATAATGCTCAAAGCCAGCCTTTTCCAGCTCAGCTATAATGTATTCAAACATCTCCGCTTCCAAGTCTTCCTGGCAGAGGCAACTTCACGCCGCATCCGATTCATGAAGACCGTATGATTTTCCATCAAACTGTACAGACTCATGTGGGGAATGTCCAGAGCAATGGCCTTGGCTACATTGATTTTCACGATCCTCCATAGTCTGCTTGGGCAGGGCATAAATCAGATCAATCGAGATATTGTCAAAACCTGCTTTTTTGAGATTGGCAATATTCTCATAGATATCCTTTTCCGAGTGACTGCGGCCAATCTGCTTGAGCATGCGGTCATTGAAGGTCTGTACTCCCAACGAAACCCGATTGACAGGCGAGTCTTTGAGTACCGCAATCTTCTCCTCATCCAAATCTCCAGGATTGGCTTCAATGGTCAGCTCCTCAAGATAAGACAAGTCCAGCTTGTCCGTCAATCTTTCCAGCAAAAAAGCCAACTGAGGAGCAGATAGAGCCGTCGGAGTCCCACCACCGATATAGAGGGTACGGAGCTTTTTGATGTCGTAAGAATCATACTCCTCAATCAAATGCTCCAGATAACTATCTACCGGCTGATTTTTGATAAAAACCTTGGAAAAATCGCAGTAATAACAAATCTGAGTACAAAAAGGAATGTGCACATAAGCAGAAGTCGGTTTGGTTTGCATAGTATTTATTATAGCATAAAATTAGCGACAAAGCCCCTTGGAAAAATAGAATACTCAAGAAATAGAAAAATTTCTTGAGTTAATGTTGAAAGAACCTCTGTTCGAGTAGATCACGGATAAAGCAACTGCTGAATCACTAAAACATGGCTCTCTTCTACACCATATAAACCATGAAGTTCATTAGGCTCCATTGTCAGAAAACTTCCCAGTACCAATTGTACAGTTTCTCCTAAGGCAGTAAAATCCACCTTCCCTTCTAGACAGACAACTGTAACAAGAGCGTCTGCGCTATGTTCAGGGATTTGTTTTCCTTTAGCAAAGGTGCAAATGTCGGATGAGACGTCCTTGCTCTTCGACCGAGTTTCAACCACATCAACATTTGGATCTATTGAGTAAAATTTCATCGTTTTTCCCTCCTTTTTCTTCATTTTAGCATAATTCCGAAGAATTGTCTGAATTTTTAATATTCCTAATTACTACCTACAAAGTTACAAACTACGGTATCCTCATCATGCTCTATTCGATCAATTTTCTTAAATATAAAAAGATTGAAGAACGTCATCTAAAATGAGATCTTTTCTTCAATATAGAAATTTGGTTTAAATTAGATTTCAAAATCATTGAATTCCATAGCCATACTGATCTGGATTTTAGCAACTCCATTCTGCAGGCTGATTTTGTCACATGCTGAACGGACTCTGCGGCAGAGATAGAAGGAAACTATCTCCTCCGTCGTGATAGTCGAATTAGAGGTCTGCAGTTGCTGCTTCAGCATGCCAGTCACCCAAGATTTAGGGATAGGAAGGATGCCTAGCTTGGCATTATCGATTGTGATGTACAAGGCACTCCCCTTCACCGTCACATCCACCTCTAGATCTAGCTTACTATCAATAAAAAAACAGCTTAACCGGATACTGGATGCGCAGCTTATTGCCTTCAATACTGTAAGCTCCATTTAGCAGTTCCTGATTATCACTATCAGTCAGCGAAGACTTGAGAAGCTGATTAAGCTGGACACTGTTTAGAGAGACTTCTGTGCTGACTCCCTGAGCCGTTACATTGGCATTCTTCAAAGTCGGCTCAATCATACTCTCTCCACGAAGTATCTGCTTGCAACATTTTTTTAGTTGTTCATTCGGATTGGATAGAAGAAGGAACCAGAAATAGCACTGCTGCAAGCAACAGCACCAAGACAATTCCCACCAATCTTTTGATCAATTTCATATCTGTCTTCCTTTACTTTGAGAAATATCCTTAGCTGAAAACACAAAAAGGATTTATCTCATTTTACACTATTTTTCACATCATTTTCTGTAACAAAGAGATTAAAAGACCAATAATCCTATAAAAAGACTGGGACAAATAATCCCAGCCTCTTAGTCGCATATTGCCCTGTATAACAGGGCTTAGCATAAATATTCTATTCTTACTTAATCACTTGTTGTGTCTTAGCATAGTTGGCTTCGACTGCTTCTTTTTCTGATTTCCACCAGTCTTGGTTGTCCGTGTACCACTTGATCGTCTCTTTGAGACCTGCTTCAAAGTTAGTAAACTCTGGCTTCCATCCAAGCTCATCGCGAGCTTGCTGGCATCAATGGCATAGCGAAGGTCATGGCCGGCACGGTCTGTCACATGATCATAAGCATCTGCTGGCTGTCCCATTTCCTTGAGAATCAGCTCCAGCACTTCCTTGTTATTCTTCTCACCGTCAGCACCGATCAAGTAAGTTTCACCGATTTGTCCTTGGTCAGAATAGTCCAAACGCCTGATGAATGGTCATTCGTATGAATCCAGTCACGGACGTTTTTTCCTTCACCGTAGAGTTTTGGCTTGATACCGCTCAGGATATTGGTGATTTGGCGCGGAATAAACTTCTCGATGTGCTGGTAAGGACCATAGTTGTTTGAACAGTTAGAAATCGTCGCTTTGACGCCAAATGAACGCACCCAAGCTTTAACAATCAAGTCTGAAGCTGCCTTGGTTGATGAGTAAGGCGAACTTGGATTGTACTTGGTTTCAGCGGTAAATTTCTCACCCGGGCCTTCCCCATGACCTGGCAAATCTTCACGCAGAGGCAGGTCACCATAAACTTCGTCAGTCGATACATGGTGGAAACGAATGTCGTATTTACGTGCCGCTTCCAAGAGTGTGTAAGTTCCGATAAAGTTGGTGTGGATAAATGGACTCGGGTCATTGAGCGAGTTGTCATTGTGACTTTCTGCCGCATAGTGAACAATAGCATCAGCTTCAGAAGCTAGCTTATCTACCAAGGCTGCATCAGCAATATCTCCAACAACCAACTCAACACGGTCGCCTAAAATCTCTTCAATATTAGCGCGATTACCCGCGTAAGTCAGCTTGTCCAGCACTGTCACATGGACATCTGGAAAGTTATTGTAAACATAGTGGACAAAGTTAGAACCGATAAAAACCAGCTCCACCTGTCACGATAATTTTTGTATTCAGTCATTTTTATTCCTTAAAACTTTTTATAATTGCCTTTAAGTGGTGGGGACGCAAGCAAACCTCCGGTTTTCATTGCTTATTTTTGAGCCTTATGTCTCAGGGGGTCTCCCTGTCATGTAACAAACTAAATAATTTGTTACATGACTTACACCACAGCGGCAATCATTTCTTTAATTCGCCTCGCTCGGATTAGAGCTGAGCTAAATCATATATTCAGTATCAATTAATGAATCAGAAAAAGAATTCTTTTTACAAATCTTCTTTTTCTTAGTGGTTTGACATCCTTGAGTAATGGATGGTTCTTGTCTGCTTCTGAGACTTCTGCTGCTTCTAGGTTTTTCCACTGGATGCCTAAAGCTGGGTCTGCATAGTTGACAAAAGGCATACTTTAGGTTTGAGTTCCAAAGCCCAGTAGTCATTCACCAGATAGCTATAGGAAACGGTGTCAGAAAGGACTTGGAAGCCGTTGGCGACGCCACGTGGCACAAAAATTCCCTTTGCTGGCATCTATTACCGTCTGGTAGGTATTGCCAAAGGTCTCGCCCTCACGCAGATCAACCCAAGTTCCCAGCACCTTGCCGTCATCGGCAACAGAGATACTCTTGTCCCAAGGCTCAGCATGAAGGCCACGCAGGACATTTTGCGAGAAAAAGCTGACATTATTTTGCAGTTTCCTCTGCAAAGAAGCTTTCAGTGAAAGCTCTGAAGCGGCAACATTTTTCCTTTTTGAAATTCTCCTTAAACCAGCCTCGATTGTCCCCACGAACAGGGATATCAAACTCCAACATTCCGGAATTTCCGTGAACCTCACGCGCTAATTCCTTTATCAAAAAATTGTTCCGTCATCTTCTTATTCTTCTCCAATCAAGCGCAAGAGATAGTGCTATATTCATTCTTTTTCAATGGCTGCGCCAATTCATGCACTTAGCTCTTAGTGATATAGCCCATACGATAGGCAATTTCTTCCAGATTTGCCACCTGAACGTTCTGCATCCGCTGAACTGTTTCGATATATTGAGCGGCTTCTAAAAGACTTTCGTGAGTTCCTGTATCCAACCAGGCAAAACCACGTCCCATGAGCTCAACAGACAAATCACCACGATCCAAGTAAGCCTTGTTAACATCTGTAATTTCCACCTCCACGAGGACTTGGTTTGATATTCTTGGCAATTTCTGACGACATCGTTATCATAGAAATACAGTCCTGTCACTGCATAGTTAGATCGCGGCTGTTCTGGTTTTTCTTCGATGGAGATAGCATTCATATCTTCATCAAATTCTACAACACCAAAACGTTCTGGGTCCTTGACATGGTATCCAAAGACAGTTGTTCCTTTTTCCTTAGCAGCAGCATTTTGGAGCATTTTACTCAGACCTGGTCCATGGTAAATATTATCCCCAAGAATCAGCGCCACACGGTCATCTCCAATGAAATCAGCCCCAATGATAAAGGCTTGTGCCAGCCCGTCCGGACTTGGCTGCTCAGCATAGAGAGCTTGATGCCAAACTCAGAGCCATCACCCAGCAAATCCTCAAAACGAGGCAGATCCGTCGGAGTGGAGATAATCAAGATGTCCTTGATACCAGCCAGCATAAGAGTTGACAGTGGATAATAAATCATGGGTTTGTCATAAACCGGCATGAGCTGTTTTGACGCAGCGCGGGTCAATGGGTACAAACGAGTACCAGAACCACCTGCAAGAATAATACCTTTCATATGAGTTTCCTCTCTTAATGTATTCCCTTTATTTTTACCATTTTTGAAAGCGGATGTCACCCTTTTCCTACCCCTTTAATAAAAAGAAAAAGAGCGGAAATTCCGCTTCCTTCTGCTCTTTGATTCTAAATTGGCATCAACCTAAAAGCTACATCCAAAACCATCATGAGAACAAATCCCACTATGAGACCCTAAGGTCGCCACATCAGTATTGCCATTGGTCTGCGAATCCGGTATCAGCTCCTCTACCACAACGAAAAATCATAGCTCCTGCCGCAAAGGAGGGGCATAGGGCAGAATAGCCGTCATGCGCCATAACAGCAACTGCTCCCTAGAACAGCCCCCGATTGGCTCTACAATCGCGGACATAGAACCCCAGTAGAAGGCTTTTAAGGCGAGACTTTGCCGTCCGTCCGAATCGGAATGGACAGCGCCGCTCCTTCTGGGACATTTTGCAGGCCAATTCCCAAAAGCTAGACCAATCGCGCCGACAGGCTTCCAGACTAGGATTAGCAGCCAAAGCGCCAAAGGCTACCCGACTGCCAAACCTTCTGGAAAATTGCTGAATGGTAATGGCGAAAAAGAGCAGAGCCGTCTTGGACAGCTTCTGCTCAGGAACACTCAGCCTCCGAAATATCCTTGCTCAAGTGCAAGTGGAGGCACCACCGCATCAATCAGTCGCAGGGAAAAAGCCGTCACTAAAAACCAATCGCTGCAGACAGCCGGGATAGCTTGCCATAAGAACTTTGCGCATATTCTATCGACGGTGGCAGAAGCGACCAAAAAGGAAGCCGCAATCATAACGCCCGCCGCAAAGCCCATCATAATATCCAGCATCTTGCGACTGACCTGTTTAAAGAAAATACAATAGCCGATCCCACAATGGTACATCCCCATGTAAAAAGCCCAGCCAAGAATGCCTGCATAACCACAGGCTGCGATCGTAACCAGTCCATAACTGCTCCTTATTCTCTGAAATCAATCATACAGAATCGTCTTGGTTTTCCTGATACAGTGTTTTCCTCATTCCAGTAATGAATCCGCTCGAAAGAGCCTTTCCTCCAGTAGAGAGGCAAACGTTCACGTATGTCGTTCTGCATATCTATTTGGTCAAGTTCCGAAAATCTTCCCACCATTTGGGCTCCCCTTCATGATCGTTTCCCTAATCTTGCCCCTCAAAGGCAGTACAAAGAAAATCGTAATCACATACCGTTCTTTTTACTCGGATTAGTGAAGCCTGAAATTCCCCTTCAATTCCAAGTTTAGAGCAGTCAGTCCCGTTTCTTCTTTTTAATTCGCGCCTTGCAGCTTCAAAAAGATTCTGGAAACTCCACCTTCCCACCAGTTGTATCCACCCTTTAAAGTTATCATGCTGGCGATTGAGCAGTGGATTTTATCATCTCTTTTTACACAAATATTGACCCAATTCAAAATAGTTTCTGTCATATCAAACCTTCTCCACATGGAACTAGTAACTCTAGGAAAACTGAGTTCATGATGCTTATACAAGCACAAGCTGTAATTTAAAGCAAGCTCTCAAAAAGATTATTCTAACCAATATTGTTCATTTTTGGATAGAAAATCGAACGATCTGATGATTTTGAACAATGACTTCATTTACCAAATCCAGAATATTTGCTAGTGTTTACCGACACTAATGATCATAAGATAGCGTGCATTTGGTAGCTTTGTTAAATCTAGCTGCTCTTGTAAAATCTGCTTGATTTTATCATCATTCTTCTGGTCTTGGCCCAATACTAATGAGTAGATCCATCATCTTGCTCCACGTTCAAAATTACCTTCATTTCAATGGCAAGAGCCTCTTTTTCCAACATGTCAGAAATAGGAATTGGATATAAGCCCTGCAAGACCGGCCTTCTGCCTGATTCTTCTTTATCAGAGCCTCGTATACATCAATATGTGGCGCATCCTTATCTATCATAAAATCAAGGGATTCTGAGATATAGTTTCTTCTTATCCGCTCTTGTGAAGCTATCTTTTTACAGTTTCTAAAGTTTCACTATAGCCCGGACTCAGCTCTAGTCCCCTATAAGCGATACTAGGGAAAGCTTGATAAATCGCATCTCCCTTTTCAAGCTGTAGGTCAATATCCGTTTTTCCATATTTCTCATCCCGAGAGGTGTAATACTCAATTCGGTCACCGATCTTAACCGTTTTCCCTCAATTTCCTCAGAATACTCAGCACTGATTAAATAACCAGCAAAAAGGTATAGTTTCTATTAGCATCTATAACTCTGACCGTTCCTTCAAATCCACTCTTCTTATAAGAGCGCTGAACAGCCTGTATCATTTCATATTTCGGTACTCGTACAAAAATTCCCCACATATCTATGAAACTCAGAAACATAGATACAAGAGCCATGAAACAAACGATCACCACACTAGATAGGAAGCGGCTCGAAAAACTCCAAAACCTATTTTTCTTTTTGTATTCTTTGCTAGTTCCTGATTTCCTCCATTATTTTGAGCAACAAGAGGATGTTGAGAACGACTTTGTGTTCTAGCAAATAGAATAAGTGGGATTGAAATTGATATTGATATTACTAGTAAAAAGTAAAAATGAGAAATATTATAATCATTTGTTTTTCCTTAGTGCCTTCTTCTTTCTCCACGTACCGTTCAATAGGATAGTCAGATGGATCTAGCAGTCCTGCTTCTCCCAAGCCATCTGGGCCAATTGGCGTCCGATGAGCGGACCAGTTGTCAGACCAGAAGAGCCTAGACCGCTGGCTGCGTAGACATGCGGTAAGTCTCGAACAGCGCCAAAGAAAGGAGAAAAGTCGCTGGTATAAGCCCGCGTTCCCACACGCTCGCCTAGAATCTCTGCAGTAGCCAACCTCGGCAAATAAGTTTCCGCTTCTTGCTGCAACTGATTCAGCACCGTCTTATCTACTGTCAAATCAAAGCCCTGATCATTTTTCATGACTGGCACCGACACTGACCTTACCTGCTAGAAAAGGAATGATATCCAGCTCGCCCTCAGGCATCACAACAGGGTAGTCATCCGTCTTTTCAGCCAGCTTAAAAATCACGCAACTGTCCCTTTTGCGGCCGAACATCTGTCTTATAGCCCAGTGGCTGCAAGATTTCTCCCAGCCAAGCTCCCACAGCTAAAATAACACAGTCAAAGCTCTGACCATCCACCAGAAGTTGCTCTCCTACTCGTCAAGCTTTACCTTTTTCTCAACTAGTTTTTGCCTTTACCAGCTTTCAGAAGCGTCTCCGTTAAGAGTGCTCCCTCCACGAGCCCCGCCTGAAGCATAGAGAAGTTGATCAAAGCCTTGCAAGTTTGAAATTTCTCCTGCGCTTCCTGACGGCTGAGGAGACTCAAGTCCCCTATTAATGGCGACTCTTCCCGACGATTAGAAGCTAAATCATAAAGCTCCTGCAGCTTGCTCTCGTCCTTTTTCAGCAGATAAACACCTGTCTGTTGGTAAAAGTCTGTCTGTATACCAGCCGCTTTCAGATCCGCAATCAAGTCCTGATAAAAATCAGCGCCCAGGCGCGCCATCCTGTACCAAGCCTTGTTGCGACGCTTGGAAAAACCAAGGACTGATAATGCCAGCGGCTGCCTTGGTTGCCTGCCCCTTGCCGTCATCAAAGATAGTCACTTCCACATCTGGGAATTTGGACAGATAGTAAGCCGCTGTTGAGCCAACAATCCCAGCTCCAATCACTGCTACTTTTTCATGTCGCTCCCTCTCAAATATGCCGGAAAGGATTGGTCCAAGCCTGACTAGCCAGAATCTCAAGCTCCCATCCCTCTTCTACCTTCCAAGTATCAAGCTTTTCTTTTAATTTTTCCGTAAAAAGAACCTCGATATGGTGTCCAGGATCCAGCGCCAAAAGTCCTTCTGTCAGCATCTCCTGAGCTGTATGATAGTAAATATCACCTGTTATGTAGACTTGCGCTCCCTTGGCGATAGCCTCTGGATAAAAAGGGACTGACCGCTGCCGCCACAAATAGCCACACGCTCAATCACGCGTTCGAGATCTGCTTCTTCATAAGCGATCAGACGCAAACTATCTAGTCCAAAAGTTTCCTTTGACCTCAGCCCTGCAAAGTCCCAAAAAGTCTGAGGAGCAATCCTCCCACGCGGCCAATACCGTGATCTGGCTCCGTCTGACTGAGAAAAACTTGTTTCCTCAATCTCAAGAAGCTGGCAGAACCAGTCGTTAAGCCCGTCCTCCACAACATCAATATTGGTATGGCTGACAGCAAACAGCAATATCATGCTTGATGAGGTCTAAAATCATCCGATTTTTGTGCTTTATCAGCCACTAGATCCTGAGCGGTCGAAAAATAGGCGCATAGCTACAGTAATCAGTCCAGCACCTGCCTCAACAGCTCCGCCACCGTCTGCTCTACCGAATATCCAGCGCTACCAGAACCTTGTCAACTTCTTTGTCCAGTACAGATTTTGCAGGTCTGAAATGTCGCCCTCCTGGACAGTTCTTGCGGGCAATAGGCTTCATAACGGCGATAATCTCACTTTGACTAACATGGAGTACCTCCTTGATACTTTCGATTTTGGGACATGCAGAGCGTTCTAGCTGATTCTTTTCTGATATGAGCTAAAAGCTTCTTCGAATTTCTTCAGTTCTCTGCCATGTTTTTCCGGAAAAACTGGAGATTGCTGTTCTAACAGAAAGGACCAAAGCGTTTTTCTTGCTCCGTCAAGGGTTTGCTGGCCTGCTTCGCCACTAGGATTTCGTAAAACTTACCAGCCTCTTCCAGCATATCCTCTGCCAGCAAGCCGTTAGATACCAGCCAGCTGCATGAAGTTCATCCTCTCGGTTATTGGGCTGCAAAATCAAGCGGGAAATAGAACCCAAGCTTAGCTCTCGCATTTTCCAAAAATTCTGAAATCAAGCGACCACCCATGCCAGCGATGACGATAGTATCAATCTGATCTTCTACTTCAAAAGCAGCCAGACCATTAGCCAAGCGAACCACAATCTGCTCCGGTCAGTCCATGCTCAGCAACATTTTTCTGGCAGATTGAAAAGGCCCTCTACCACTTCACCGGCCAGAGCCTTTCTCAATCCGTCCCTCGAATCAGGTAAATAGGCAGATAGGCATGATCGCTCCCAGCATCCAGCAACTTTTGCCCCTCCGGCACAAAGCAGCTACTGCTCCAAGCGGAAATACTCTTTTGCATCGCTTACTCTTTTTCTAAACATTCTTCTACTCAGTATATCATTTTTAAGGGTATAAAAAGCACGGAGGAAAAATCAGCCTGTTAATAAACTGATCTGTTTCGCCACTCGTCACTTTTATTTGATTTCTTGATACTCGGCAGCTAAAACCACGCTGGACTGCCGGACGAGCTGCAATCTTCTCCGCCTGTGCAACTAGATGTTTGTAAGATGCAACATCCAAGAACTCCGCTGCTCGGTATAGATCTTATCTTGCACCAACTGACCATACTAAGACCAGATAGCAATATCACAAGTACCGTAGTCATTCCAGCAATATAGTTTTATTGGCTAATTCTTTGTCCAGTAAATCAGCTGTCGCTATTTCCATGGAAAAGCGATTGATAGGATATTCTAGCTTTTCTGGAGCATAGTTAAAGAATGACCAAATCCGCCCCCAAGAAGGGCGTCGCCCTGTCTGCCAGAAGAGCCAGTTGAGCACCCTCAGTCCGACCAGCCAAATCTGACTGGAATCCAGCTTTCCAAACTTCTCTGCCAGATAGAACAGGATATTTGCTGATTCAAAGACAGGAACCGGCTTATGACCTGACTGATCCAACAAGGCTGGAATTTTGGAGTTGGGATTGATTTTCACAAAATCTGAGCCAAACTGATCTCCATCCATGATGCTGATCTTATAAAGGTCATAGTGGCCTCTGTCACGCCTGCTGCCAGTAGTTCCTCCAGCATAATCGTCACCTTGACCCCATTTGGAGTCCTCAGAAGTGAATAAAGCTGAAAGGGCTCTGAAAATGCGACAGGGAAGCTTTTGTTCAAAACGCGCGCCCTGCAGTAGGCTGATTGATACCTGAAAATTTTTCATGGTCGCCGTCCGCAGCGGGCCCAAACTTTTGGCGAATTGATAGGTCATACTCTACTATATAAACCAAGGCGCAAGCCAAATCTCAACAGACCACCGTAAAACAATAAAGTCAGTCCTTCCACAAATTCCATGGCATTGAGAAATCATCCGAAACCGTTACATTCTGTGGATTACTTGCTTTTCACGGCCCGCCAGCTTTGGCGGCTTCTACTTGACGTTTCTTGTGTTGTAATACCTTCCCGCCGCCATTACGCAAGATCGCCTGGATATATTTCCCAATTAGGGCTTTTATTGAAAACTGCTTCGCGTAGGGCAGCTCTTGACCAAAATCTGGATTGGTTTGATCGTCCTTAATGGTCTTGGTCAAATCCTCAATTTCAAATGGAGTCAAAAGACGGCCCAATCTTGCGAAGGTTTCAACTAGTTCTTGGAGAAGATTGCCATCAGATGCTGGCCTTGACCCAGTAGGACTAGAATTGCCCTAGGATCTCATCTAGCTTTTTCTGGGCTGGCGAAGCATCAAAAATCGCCTCGATTTCTATCCAGTTCAATGGTTCTGTACTGGATGCCTTTTTCCGTCAGATGGGACATGGAACGATTGACCTCGGATAAGGTCTTGCCAATATGCTCCGCAATCTGACTGGGCAAATTCCTCCAATGAGGTGGTATTTTGCAAATCATTGCCAACCAAACAAAAATCATCACTGGAATCAAAATGTCTTTAAAATGCAAAAAGAGGGCACTTGGAAGAACCAAGTTGCCGTTTTTGTAAGCTGCCAACAAGTCATGTACCTCTTTATAAATACAAAGAAGGATGCATCATTCTGACTCTACAATCAAAATGGCGTTTGCTGATAGACTGCATAATTGACCCAATTACTGAAAAGAGAGCTGCTAAACTCCAGCGCAGACAAGGAGTTGTATTCACATCATCATTCTTGAAGTAATTCTCAGGAATATGAGGGATCCTTGCTCCTCAAGTCACATACTCCTTGGCAAGGTATCACGGTCGTACTCCATATGACCAAAGCTATACACCTCTCGCAAGTCGACTCGCCAAAACGGACAAGCCTGTGTCTTCTCCCTCGAGAGAATCTCTAGATTGGTCCAGATTAAGAATGTCTTCCTTCAGTACTTCGTATGCCTTGAATGAGGCGTGGTAAATTCATCATCAAAACCCTCTAAAAAGTAGATTATTGCTTGGAGCCGACTGCTCGTAAACACCCGAAAGTTCTCTTCCATCTGGTGCTTATCCACGCCATAGCGAGCATAAAGGCCAGCTCGTGCTCCCAACAGATATGTAAAGTCGAAAAAGACATGAGTCTTGGACCATTCAATCACCTGCTGGAATTCCTCCCAATAGTCTACTGCCTCAAAGGGCAGATGCTCTACTGGCGCTCCTGTGATAATCAAGCCATCAAAGAAACGATGTTTGACCTCATCAAAAGTCTTGTAAAAGGTCTGCATGTGTTCCACTTGGGTAGTCTTTGACGTATGAGAAGTCATATAAAGAAACTCAATGGTCAGCTGCAGGGGCGTATTGGCCAAATGACGTAAAATCTGAGTTTCCGTCACCATTTTCTGGGGCATGAGATTGAGTATCAAGATATTCAAGGGACGAATATCCTGATGATCTGCCCGGTCATCATCCATGACAAAGATATTCTCAGAGCTTAAAAATTTCAACTGCTGGAAGCTTCTTATCAATCTTGATAGGCATGAAAATATCTCCTTTTGTTTAATATACTCATATACTCAAAGGGAGATATAGTTTTCAATTATACTTTTCTCTAACTAGATATAGTAATAAGCTATATCTTTTAGTAGTGCATCAATACTTTGTAGTCATAATCGCCGATTGCTTCGCGACCTTTGAGCTCATCCAGCTCGATAAGGAAAGGCACAGCCAGCAACAACTCCGCCAAGGCGCTCAATCATTTCAATAGTCGCCTTAACTGTTCCACCAGTTGCAAGGAAGGTCATCGACAATCAGAACGCGTTGGCCAGGTTTAATTGCATCCGCATGCATGATCAGAGTATCTACACCATACTCTTTTTTTCATAGATCAGCTGAGATAACTTCACGAGGAAGTTTGCCGGCTTACGGACAGGAGCAAAGCCAACTCCTAATTCAAAGGCAACTGGACATCCTACGATAAAGCCACGCGCTTCTGGACCGACGATCATGTCGATTTCCTTGTCAGTCGCATTGAACAATTTCACGTACAGCGTAGCTATAGGCATTCCCATCAGCCATCAAAGGACTAATATCGCGGAAGATAATCCCTTCCGTTGGGTCAGTTTTCAATAGTTGCAATATAATCTTTTTAAATTCATAATATTCTTTCTTTCAAAAATTTTTACTCTCTATTATACCATGTTTTTATTTTAAAAAGGCTCTATCAGTCTTTCAAATTATTTTAGATATGAAATGTTTGGAAAATAGAGGATTTCCCTTATTTGTCCATCAAATAATCATAAATCTCCTGCTATCGGTGCCCAGAGCCATGAGTTCTTGTTCTTTGACTAGGACGCTTGAGGTCTTGGTAAATGCGACTGCTGTCAATTTCTCTTTCTTTCAGCTTCCAGTAACTGTCATGACACCTTCGGTGATGCTGACAAAGCCCAACTCTTCAAAAATCTGAATCATTTTGACCAAGAGAATCAGGGTCGATTTTAGGTAAAGCCGCCAACTCTTTAAGTTTATAGCGAACATCAAACTCAGGGAACTGGTAGATTGTCTTGTAAAGTTTAGCAAATTGCTCACGAGTACCATAACCGGTCCAGATAGTAAGGCTGGCAATCTCATTCTTAAAAGTAAATCGCTTCAAAAATCCTGAGATTGAAGAATTTTTCTTCAAATCCTGCAAGTCATCGGGCAGGTCATAAACCACAACTGCTCTGCTATTTGTCAAATCAGCAATTCCTCTGTGAAACGCAAAACTGGAACCTTGTCGGGCAGCGTCGCATTTTTGCTGCGGATATTGAAAAAGCTGTACGCCGTCCACACGAGCATCTACCAGCATGAGCTGGAGACTGGTCTGGCCGTTCCATTTATTGACAGAGAGGCTGACAGCTAGCTCTAGATTCTTGGTCTGGGCAAACTCTGTCACTGGGGTTTCCTTTGCCCAAAAAGCTACTACTTCAAAAGATGCATCTTCCTGAGAAATTTTCAGCTTGAGATGGCTATTGCCAGCCCCCATAGTCCGAGCATTATCCACTTTAAAGTCCTTGAGGTAAAAGAGTGGCTTCTTATTGTCCATACCAAAAAGGCGCAAGTTTTTCAAAGCTTTTGAGTGTATCAAGGGTCAGTTCTGGCAGATGTAGCTCCTCATCTAAATAGAGAGCTGTTTTTGCCAGTCAAAATCCAAATCATTGTCTAAAGATGTAGGATGTCAGGATATCAGATAGTTCTGCTAGTTTGTTCGCCTCAAGGGTCATTCCAGCTGCTCCAGCATGGCCGCCAAAGGCTACAAATAGATCACGGTGGCTGTCCAAGGCCTCAAAAATATTGACCGCTTCACTACTGCGAGCGCCACCCCTTAGCAATGCCATCCTCAATATTAAGCACTATGACTGGCTGGTGCAGCTCTTCCAGCAAGCGCCCAGCGACAATCCCTAGCACACCGTGATTCCAGCCTTCCTGGCCAGCACCTGTACTGGTCTCTTAGGGATCCAGCATAGTTTGTGCTTCTTCATAAATCTGCTGGACAATTTCCTTGCGCTCGTCATTTTCTGGTTGATCATGAGCGCAATGTCACGAGCTTCTTCATCGTCAAAGCCTGTCAAAAGCTCAACTGCTGGATTTGGATCATCCAGCCGTCCCAGTGCATTGAGTCGGGGAGCAAGCTGGAAGCCAACCGTTTCTTCGTCCAGTTCATCAGGGCTGAATACCAGCTATTTTGAAGAGTTCCTGTAGACCTATTCTCTGGGTGTTTTTGAGGACGGAAAGGCCGTATTTGACTAAGATCCGATTTTCCCCGTCAGACTGACCATATCGGCAATGGTACTGATGGGCAACTAAGTCCAAAAAGTTCGACTTGGACTTCTTCCAGCAAGGCTGTTGCCAGCTAAGAGCCACCCCACAACCAGCTAGATGCTTTGAAAAGGGTAATCCGCTCCGCTATGTTCCGGATGAACAATCGCATAGGCATTTGGCAGCTCCTCAGGCATGGAGTGGTGATCCGTCACAATGACATCCACACCCTAGAGACTGGGCCAGCTCAATAGCTTCAAGCCCCGCCACTCCATTATCTACTGTAATAATAAGCGAGATGCCTTGATTTTCAATAAAATACTTGTAAACACTGCTATTAGGGACCATAGCCATCCGTAAAGCGATTGGGCAGATAGACCTGACACTCAGCCCCCAGCTGCTCCAAGGCTTCCTTGACAATCGATGCTGAGGTCATGCCATCAGCGTCATAATCACCATAGATCAAAAATCTGCTCATAATCTCAATCGCTGAGCGAATGCGCTCCACTGCCCGCTCCATATCATGCAGGTCATAAGGGTCGTGAAGCTAGTCTAAACTAGGCTCTAAAAATTCCTGCAAAGCTTCTTCAGTCTGCACTCCTCTTTGGTAAAGAAGACTGGCAACAGCGGGTTCTAGCCCAGCCTTTCTTAGCCTTTTTTTAAAAATTTTTCGTCTGTAAAATTAGTGGCAAACTGCCAGTCGTATTTTTGAGCTAATCATGATGAGTGAAACACTTTCTCCGTTCAATCTTGTCTGAATATTATAACATGAAAAAGCGACAGAACAGAAGAAAAAGGCACGGAATATTTCTTCTGTTTCTATCACTTAATATTTTACTTCCTCACTCGGTTAAAATTTGAGCAAGGGCAATTTTTGCTGGATTTTCTCTTACCAGCTAGGACTTCTCCGATCGGCAGATCCGACTTACTAGCTTTCTTTCGCTATCCTATTTCCTTTGTAAGTCTTTGCTTCAAGAACAAGCGCTTCCGAGCCAATAAAATGACTTCTGCGCTTAGATGAGTTAAGAGCAAGGTTAGCAAAAGACAATCCTTCCCTGCTGCCATTTGGCAAAATCGGTCTTCTGGAGCAGATAAAAAGAGGATTCTATAAAAATTGGATGCAAAAAGAAGTATAAAAACACTCAATTCTTTTAAGGTGATACAGATGCCAGTTTTGACCAATTCTTGTACGCAAAATCCAATTCACCAGAAATAGAGCAAAGAGGGGCAAAGTCAAAAGAAGTTCTTGTCAATCTCCCTGATGGATGAAGACAATCCACCCATCTAGCAGCAAAAAGAAGGCCAGACAAGAATAGCTTTTTCCCATAATATTTCCTAAAAATGCTAGACTGCCGATAATCATAAAGAAGATAGCCTAAGTAAATAAAAATGGGAGTATAGAAAAGGCCGTTTCGGGTGGTGAAGAAAAATTTTAGCATAGGCATCAAAAAGACTGGGTAAGCTCAGCTATTTGAGAAATAAGCGTAGTATGTCTCGATCGAGCCTACTACATAAAAGCAGGAGTAGAAAAAATGCCCGTCTTTCTAGCACCCCATTTCTATATAAACATAGTGAACAAGTAAAAGGCCCAAGAGAAAGGCGGGAATGTACCAAATTTGATAACATAAGCCGATATACAAAAGTCCAGCCAACAAGGCCAAAGGAGCGTAATGTTTTTGAACTGGCAAGGCCCAAAAATACGCCAAGGCATAAGGAACATAAATCCTGCTCCACAAAAAGATACTGCTTTCAAAATACGCTTAATGTACAACTTCATGTCCTGCTTCTTAGCCAAGCTGGACTTTAGCATAAAAAGCTGATGAAATCAGGAAAAATGGCACTGCCATACGACCAAACATACTTTTTTCTGAGTAAAATGTAAGACTTCATTTTCAAAAAGTCGCTGACAATGCACCAAAATTACCAAAATTGAAGCCATGTACTGAAACAAACTGAGCATGGCGTAGTTGACCGGCTGCTCAGGCTCTCTGACATTTCTTTCTGTCATAAATACTCTCCCTAGGAAGATGTGCTTGATAAATAGATTTAGCGCTTGCTCAGCCAAACATGCTGAAAAGGCAGCAATGTCTCGATAAGGTGATTGGTTGCAGACAACCAGCTCCATCTCAAGCATCTTTTCAGCCCAGTCAGGGGCAGTTTTGTAGTCATTGGATTGCAGCCCGTAAAAATCCGTAGTCCTTGATAATCTTCAACTTCTAATGGGGAGACCTGAAATCACATCTTGGACCTGATAGACCATTGCAGCTCCCATGCTGTGGGTTTGATATGCCTGACCCGCTAAAAGCTGCTGGGCCTTTTCTGGGTCATTTTCAAAAACCACCGTATGCATAATCCTTCCAACCTCGTGGTGCTTGACCAGAGAAATTTTGCCGTCCTTTTTAAGAGACGGGAAAAATTCTGTCAAATAAAGAGCAGGCTCAGACACATACTCTAAAAACATTATGACAGATGATGACATCAAAAAGACTGGTCTGGCAATGTTTGCAGAACTTCGAGACTGCCTTGCAATTGCTCATAGGAAAAAGTTCTGCTTGCGCTCAGCAATCATTTCTGAGTTCGGCTCGATGGCGGTCACTTGGTTCTTTTCCGCTAGAAAAATCAGCCACAATTCCAAAACCACTACCGAAATCAAGAATTTTCTGGCCCTTCAGCGATTTAAGAAAAGCAAAAAAATAACATCATACTGAAGTTTGCCCCAAGGCGCCTGCAGATGAGCCTTGTAAGCTTGTAGATTAGCTGTCATAAAACCTCACTTATAGTTAAACATATTGGCTGCCATCTTGTCGGCAATTTTTGGAAAAAGGGTATAAAGCTTGTGCGCTAGATTGAGAATCCCTCGGTAAATTCATTTCCCGCTTCTTTTTGCCAAAAGATTTGACAATTTTGCCTGCTACGAAGTCAGGCTCAAGCATATATTTGTCCACTGCTTTCACATAGGAACCATCAGGATCTGCTTGATCGAAAAAGGAAGTTTTGATAGGACCGGGATTAACTGTCGTGACATAGACCCCAAAAGGCAGGAGTTCCAAACGCAGAGCATTGGAAAAACCAATCGTTGCAAACTTGGTCGCTGAGTAAAGACTGGACTTGCTACTTGCAATGAGACCGGCCATACTAACGATATTAACGATATGGCCTCGGCCTGCCTGCTCATGCGAGCACCAAAGATACGGGACAGATTCATCAGGGCAAAGGTATTGACTTCAAACATAGCCTCGATATCGCTTGAGCTGATTTTGTCAAATTCTTCAAAAATTCCATAGCCAGCGTTATTGACTAGGACATCGACGTGACCATATTGGCTGTCAATCCGCTCAGCAAATCTTTCCAAAGCTGAGCTATCTGTGATATCCAGCTCCACTAGGTCAAGATTTTCTTTTTCTCCATATAGTTTTTCCAGCTTAGCCTTGCTCCGTCCGACCAAAATCAGTCGGTCATGGGGCAAGAGTTTAACCATTTCCTGAGCCAGCCCACCGCTAGCTCCTGTGATGATGATGGTACGCATTGTTCTGCCTTTTCATGTTGTTAATATCAATGAAATCTTTTTCCAGCTAAATAGTCAGCATAAGCTTTCGATCAATGACTGGAGCAAAAGATGATAATCCTCCCAGCTACCTAAAAATTCCAAAAGGTAGGTCGTACAAGTCATGACTACAAATTCAGAATAATCCTTCATGTACTGATGCTCATAGTAATCGTTCACAAAAAGCCTGAAAATCCCTTTTGACATCCATTGTGCCCAATTTGCCATCACACCAATCTAGAACATAATCCACACCCAAAAGTTTGCTCGTCTTTGACACTCTGGAGTGATGTTTCTTCATCAGGAGTCATCATTTCCTTTGCATCATGCTGGATGAGCCAAGTAACGAAAAAGCCAATATGATTCGCAGCCCAACGATGGATCTCCGGTAATCATCTTTTGTCAATTCTTCATTTTGTAATTGGTAGCTATAAAGATAGTTGGTTAATGCATCCTCAAAATACCAATCAGCTTTATCTAATAAAAAGATTTTCAACTGTCATCTTATTTTTCCTCTCAACGAAACTGTCTGAGACTTTAGAATTATAACTCAACCTCTTCCAAATCCTTGACTACATGGACATTTTCAAAGATAGCACTGGCATCACGACGCATTTGGCTAATGTCTTTCGATAAGAAACGCGCGCTGACATGATTGAGCAGGAGGCGTTTGACACCAGCTTCTTTGGCTACCTCTGCGGCTTGCATATTGGTCGAATGACCATGCTTGCGGGCCATCTTTTTCATCTCCCTTGCCATAGGTCGCTTCAGCGAACCAGCACATCTGCCGCCACAGCCAAGCGAACGCTTGAGTCTGTCTTTCTAGTGTCACCCAAGATGGTAATAGTTTTACCCGGACGAGGAGCTGAGATATAGTCGGCTGCGATGATTTTGGTCCCATCTTCTAGGGACGATATCCTGACCGTTCTTGACCTTGCCAAAGAGGGGGCCAAAGGGAACACCCGCTGCCCGTAGTTTATCTGCATCCAGCGTTCCTTCCAATCTTTCTGCATCACCCGATAACCCACGCAGAAAATCGTGTGGTCTAGCTTATCCGCATAAACAGTAAACTTGTCCGTTTCCAGAATCTTTCCCAGACTGTTTTCATCAAACTCATGAAAATCAATCCGATAAGGCAGGCGAGAACCAGACACGCGCAAAGCTTGTCATCACAAAGCTTTTTGATACCGACTGGCCCATAAATTTCCAAATCCGTCTCGCTTCATTGGCCTGAAAAGCTCGGCTGAGAGAAAACCCCGGCAAAACCAAAAATGTGGTCGCCGTGTAGATGCGTGATGAAAATCTTTGAAATCTTACGAGGTTTAATCGTCGTCTCCAAAATCTGGTGCTGGGTACCTTTTACCGCAATCAAACATCCAGACTTCATTGATTTCCTCCAAGCTTGAGGACAAGACTGGACACATTGCGGGCCTTGGACGGCTGACCGGCTCCAGTTCCTAAAAATTGTAATTGCATATTTTTCTTTCTAAATGATATAAATCATGGCAGAGCGATTCTGCGAGTGATAGTATTTTTTGCCAGCATAGGACTGGGCCAGCTGACTGACTTCATCTTGATTGTAACCCAGAACTCTCTGGCTGCCATCCGCCAACTGCTGCCAATCAGTCAAAGCAGTCAGCGCCTGACTGTCCACGACTTGAGATTCAGCTTTGAGAGGTACCATTTTTATTCTCCCAGCTTCTTCGTAGACCAAGTACTGTGAAGACTTGCGCGATTTCAAAGAGCAGGTCAGCTCGTTACCGACTCTGGCTTTTCAGGGAAGACCAAGCCGACTTCCTCGCTCTCAAAGCAAAAATCCATAGGACTCGCCAGAAAGATTGAGTCGGACAAAGGCTTGCTTTCTACAAAGCTAGATTTTGATCCATAAGTCCAGCGCTTGCGTAATTTCTAGAAAATAGGCTGTTGCAGCTTCTGGACTTTTCTTTTGATAAAGCTCAGCAAAGTAAGCATTGATAACGCTGTGGCGGTGATGATCGCTTACGCTTCTGCTCCTCCGTCAAGCCAGCCAATACTTGCTCTAGCAGACCCTGTCTAGGCGTAAAACCGCCGTGTTGAGGGCTAAGTCAATATAATCAATCATAAAATTCTCCAGTTTCCATTTATTTTTTCGGCAATCCAGCCCGAAATGACTTCGACATCGTCTATGTATTCTCGATGTCCGATAATTGCGACCTTCTCAAATCATGAATCTTGTAGAGCTTTAGCAGGAGCTACCTTGATGGTAAAAGGCAAAAAGAGCTCTTTCATCCGCTCCAGCAGGATTCTAGCAAAAATAGCTCTGCTATTGTCCGCCTTAGCTGAAATCAAAGAATAAGGAGTCAGGGTCGGGGTGAAATCTCCGCCTTATCCGCTTTGTTATAGAGAGTCAGCCGAATATCCAGCATATCCAGCTCTTTCATGATATCAAGGACAGTCTTTTCATGCTCCTCATGATGAGGGTCACTAGCATCAATAACATGGACCAGCAAAATCGACATTTTTACTCTCTTCCAGTGTGGATTTAAAGCTTGACACCAGCTCTGTCGGCAAATCCTGAATGAAGCCAACTGTGTCTGTCAGAGTGACATTGAGCTGGCCACTGAGGTTGATGTTCTTAGTCGTGGCATCCAGCGTCGCAAAGAGTTCGTCCGCCTCATACTGGCTCTTGCTGGTCAAGAGCAGTTCATGATTGTAGATTTTTCCAGCATTGTGTAGCCGATGAGGCCGATTTTTGAAAATACTAGATTCCAGCCGTTTTTCACGAACGGTTGCCCGATTTTTCTCCACTGCCTTGAGCTGGCGCTCAATATCGCGAATTTGATTGCGGACACTGCGTCGATTGAGCTCCAGCTGGCTTTTCACCAGGTCCGCGGGAGCCGATTCCACCTGCTCTGACGGCTGAGCATAATGCCCTGTCCAACCAAGCGAGGCAGCAGGTACTTGAGCTGGGGCCAGATGCACCTGCAACTTGTCCTCATGACTCCTCAGCCCTCATGGCGAAAAATATCCAAAAATCAGCTGCATACGGTCAATGACCTTGACTCCCAAGCTTTCCTCCAGATTGACATTTTGGCGAGGGTGTCAGACGGTTATTGACAATGACGGTCGAAATCTCTTCGGCATCAACCATCTGCCGGATTTCTTCTAACTTACCAGATCCGACAAAGGTCTTCTATCATACTTTTTCCGCTTCTGGCTATAGGAACCGACACTCCTCAGCTCCCTGCAGTCTTAGCTAGACTTTGCAATTCCTCCATGGATAGGTCAAAATTCTCCGTGTCTGGTAGTTCCACACCAACCAAAAAGACACGCTCTGTTTTTCTCTGTTTCTATCATCTCATATCCTTTCTAAGACTTGGTCAGCCAGCTACTTGTCCAAAAACTTCCTGATGTCTTCCATAACCTGATTTTTTTATAGTCTGGATTTCCCACCTGATAAAAGGTCACAGACATCCGGTTGCGAAACCAAGTCAGTTGCCGTTTGGCGAAACGGCGGGTGTTCTGCTTTGAGCTTGTCCACCGCCTCTTCTAGGGCTCATCTGACCTTCAAAGTAGGGGAAAAGTTCCTTGTAGCCAATACCATTTCTGCTGGCTTGACTGGTCGAGAGCTTTCTCAAAACAGCCAGCGAGCTTCTTCTAAAAAGTCCGCTTTCTATCATCAGATCAACCCGCCGATTGATTCGCTCATAAAGTTTTTCTCGTTCATCATCTAGGCAAATCAGCAGGGCTTCATAGTCTGGCTGGCTGTTTTCTAGCGAACTCTCCCAGATGGGCAATCTCCAGCGCTCTCATAGCTCTGCGTCGATTTATCTGTGGAATCTCGATACCTAGCTCTGCTATTTTCCCAAACAAAGCTTCATCTGACCAACTATCCAGTTGTGCCCGATAGGCTAGAATCTCCTCGTGAGGGACGGAGCCGCCCAGATGATAGCCCTCGAGCAAGCTCTGGATATAGAGTCCCGTACCACCGCAAATGATGGGAAGCTGACCTTGAGCCTCTATCTCACGAATAGCCTGAGCCGCCTCGGTCACAAAGTCATAGGCCGAGTAGCTCTCGCCAACCTCCCGCACATCCAGCAAATGATGGGAATGCCCTCCTGCTCCTCAGGACGAATCTTAGCCGTGCCAATATCCAAGCCACGATAGACCTGCTGACTGTCACCGCTAATGATTTGGCCATTGAAGCGCTTTGCTACCTCGATACTCAGAGCCGTTTTCCCAACTGCCGTCGGCCCCTACTATCACAATTATTTTGGTTTTTCATCTTTTTCCTTGAAAAAATTTTTGATTTTTCGTTACTATTAATTATAACATAAATAATAAAAAGTTCAGAAAAGGAGAAATCACATGGCTAAAGGATTTGGAAAAAGGCGTTCTTACAGGTGTAGCAGGTACTGTCGCTGCTCTTGCTGGTGCAGTCTATGCCTTTAAGAAAAAGTTATCGAACCTGAGGAACAAAAAGCAGCTTTCATCGAAGAAAACCGTAAGAAAGCCGCTCGCAAACGTGTAGCACACTAAGCCTGCATATTTACAAAGAGAGTGGGACAGAAATCGGTCATTCGTTAGAATTCGATTTCGTCGTCCCACTCTCCGCACAGTTGAGTAGGGCTGTAAAAAGCTGATGAAATCAGCCTAGTAGAGCCCACTCAACCACTGCGTCTTGCTCGACATTCCACAGATAATTGAGAGGCTAGGACTTTGTCCCAGCCTCTTTTCTTTTGTAGAAAAACAGCAATCAGGATAACTGCTACAGCTAAAACAATTAATCTTTTACATTTCTCTTTTCTTAGATGGCTGAATGCCATGAGAGCTAAAGATATAATTGCTTAAGAGCGAAAATACTAACAAGCCAAGCACAAAAACAAATCATAAGTGGGGGTCAGAAGATAGGGACACGAAGGGAATTGCAAGACACAAAAATTGTGACATAAAAGATTTTCAACTGCTTGATATAAAGCCAGAAGAGTTCAATGCTCCGACTGCCACTGATCTAGCGACTTAGACTTACTTTTCGCGTACCAGATGATAAAGGCTTCGCATAACAGAATAGACTTAACAAAAGACCATACTCCCCTAAAGCGAATCTGCAGTAGAATGCCCACTGCTAACAATAAGATGAAACCTAAGCTCGTAGCAACTACTGCTCGCCTAGTATTAGTCATAAAATCAACCCCTTTTAAAGGATAAATTCAAAGAATGTCTTTAGCAGTTTTTTCTTTTTATTCTCAAGTAATCAAAAATCAATCCTTATTTCTATGATGAGAACTAAAAATATAAGCAAAAACCATTAAAAAACGAGACAATTAGGCCTACCAGTAGTCTGGTTTAAAAACGGATAATTAAAAAAATAAATAATTACAGAGTGTTAATAATAGACCTCCTGCCGTTAGCATAAAAGATATAAGCAGAGAAATTTTTAAAAACAATTTCTTTTTCCATATTAGTGACCCTCTTTTTCCTTGTATATTCCATCAGAAAAAGCGGAACTGCTTTTTCTAAAATAGACAACAGTTAGTTTAAAGTCCTCTTTTTCGAATGATCCGATAAGTCATCAGACAGCAGAGGAGCATGAGAGAGCTGGATCATGATTACGCTGACACTATTTGCGGTAAAATCATTGAAGAAAAATCCTTTGCTATTGGAAAGTTTCAATAAGATTCCTTCCGTTCCATCGGTTGAAAATTGAAAAATAGTTAGTATCTTATTCATCAAACCATCTCTGAAGATATTCATCAAAAAGTCTGGAGCCAAGAACATCCCTACAGAACTTGCAAATGTTGCTAGCGGCGACTTTGTCAAACTGGATATGAGAACCATCACCCCAAGAATAAAGAGTAAACCAACAAACTGGAATAGAATACAGGCGAATCAACAATTCTAAGAGATTCATATGGACAGGAAATCGCAAAGATATTATAAATAGTCGAAATCCACTCCAAGTTCATCTGGACGCTGGTATCCCAACCACTCCAACCGAAGTAGGGTCCCAAACACCAGCAAAACAAGGCTATTAACAAGGACAAATGTTAAAGTAGCAATTCCAAAAACAGATACGATTTTTGCAATCGTTAACTGGTTGCGACCATATTTAGTTGTCAAAAGTAATGAATCCATCTTTCTTGCTCGATCACCTGAGAAAAACAGAGCAACAAATATAGATCACAAATACCACCATTAAGCTAAAAGCAGCATTTAAGGTATTAAACAACTTATGCCAAGGAGCAAAATTTCCCAGCTTTTAAAAGTTTTTAAAGGAAATGAGACTGCAGCTCTTTCTTGTGACTTGAGGCTAATCCGGTCATAATGTAAGACATCATCAGATTTATAGGTATCTGTTAAAATTTCTTGAGAATTTGAGACGAGACGATCAATGGCATACCAGAGAAAACATATCATACAAGTCATTCTGTTTGAAATAGGGCATATTGGCTGCATAGTCATTAACGATTTTATCCATTAAATCATCAGATAAATAACCAGTATGCTCTTCAGCAATCTTTTGTTTGATCACAACTGCTTGTTTTCCATGTATTCGATCAGCTGAAGATCCGCTAATCTGTCCATCATTAAAGAAATTTGCATAAAAACAATCCAGCTAAAAACCAGTATAATAGCCGAGGACTGCACCTAAAACTGACTTCTTTTTAATAATTTTTCAATTCAAAAGGAACTAAAGCTATCATCCATTTGCCTCCTCTCTAAAAGTAATAAATATACAAATCTTCCAGACTTGGCACTATCCGTTGCGCCCTTCGAAAGGACTCTCATCGCTAATAACCCGTAAGACGATACCGCCTGGTCTCTATCCGCTCATTCACAATTACATAATCCCTTGCAAAACGCTGCCACTCACGCTCGGAAATACGAAATTCCCAAACTTGCCCCTCGATAAGTGAAAGAAGTTCCTTAGCACTACCTCTCTCCACAAAATTTCCATCTTTTAGGATTAGGATTTCCTTAGCTATCGCCTCTACGTCCGATACGATGTGGGTAGATAAGAGGATGATTTTATCAGCCGATAGCTCACTGATAATATTTCTGAATTTCACCCTTTCCTTGGGGTCCAATCCCACAGTCGGCTCATCTAAAATCAATATTTTGGGATTATTGAGAAGTGCCTGCGCAATGCCAAGTCTTTGCTTCATACCACCCGAATAGGAAGCAATCTTCTTTTTCCGAACATCGTATAAACCAGTAAGTTGCAAAAACTTATCACTCTCTACTCTGGCTTGTTTCTTCGTCATTCCCTTAAGAGCGGCCATATATAAAAGGAAATCGAGCCCCGTAAAGTTATGATAATAAGAAAAATCTTGAGGCAAGAATCAGAGATACTGGATATACTCTTCTGTATGTGATGCCCCATCAAACTTTATCCTTCCTTGGCTCGGCTTTATGAGATCACAAATGATATTCATCAAGGTCGTCTTACCTGTACCATTTGCCCCAAGCAAACCATAAACTCCCTCAGTAAATTCGCAGGAAATATCTTTGAGCACAGACTTAGAGCCATAGCTCTTGCTGATGCCTATCATTTCTAATTTCATAGATGCCCTCCATTCCAAAAAGCGCCATTAGAGATAGCAAATCACCTTTTTCCCAAAATCACAAACGATTATTATGCTGTTATTATAACATAAATTTTTGATTAAAAGTTTTTAATGAGACTTCAACCATTTGAAGAGTCAATCTTAACCTGCTTAGATTATGGCACTTTCTGCAAATAACAAGCCGAAAATCATAAACAGTCTATATTTCATCCTAAATGGTCATTTGAAGAAAACACAGCACTTGCTGGGAGCAAATGCTGGCTTTTACTGGATAAAGTCAAAAACTATAAAATTACAAAGAGCATAAGAAAGAATTGACTAGCAGAATATTCCGTATCGTCTTCTTTGATGCTATAAGAAATATTCTTAGAAAACATCACGAAAAAGTAAAACAGAGAAGTACAGCGATATTCCGTTCAATTCTACTAAATCTAATTTGTTTTATGTTTTCTACTGCTACCTTGGCATATTTTATTCCCCAAATAAGTAGAATAAGTGATAAATAATAAAAATAGTGGATATCAGAGCAATTAATTTTGAAAAGTCATCGCTAATCGTTATCAGTCTGTAGAGAACTAAATATAAACAGAACCAAGGTCAAAATCGTAGAGAAAATTTGGTTTGATAAGATGTCGGAACTTCTTTCTTTTTATTTGGTTCTATAAAATAAAGATTCAACACAAGATTGCTCACAGTATCAAATAAAAACAAATCTGGACTAGAAGCGATGCTTTAAAAACCTGGTTACTTAAAAATTATAATGAATAGAGCCAGACTAGGAAGCTGGGCAGTTAAAAATCGCATTAGATATGTATTGCTATATAATTTCTTCACTTTCTTGTCACTCCTAACAATTAAATAACAAAAACCAGACAACAGTTTGAATTTAAGTTATATTTGTCTCAAACAAGGCATTTCTCTTAGTGCCTTCGTATTCTTAAACCCTATATTAATTATAGCACTTTTTAAACAGGTGTGGCATTCAAAACCTTAAATTGTCTTTTTACTCATAAACAGTTGTTGTTACTTTCATTGAGTTAAATCAAGTGGCAAATCTAATCATTCGCAATCTAATAAATTCATTTTATCTCTCAACTCTTGTCTAAAAGAGTGATCATGACTAATGGTACGCAGAGAAACATTGGGATAGTGACTGATATATTTTGAACATTGGAGAGACCAAGCCTCTATTTTCCTCCTTTAGTGCTAAAGCCCTTTTTAAAAATAGTATCGGAATGGATAGAAAACTCTTTTATTGTATTCTCAACAATAAAAATCTGTCTATTTTCCTGCTCCAAAAGGCAAAAGAAACTACTGGATGACTGAGTCTCCACTGCTGCTTCTATAGCATTATCCAGCCAGTATGGAAACAATCGTGATAAAATCAAACAACTCCATTCCTTGAGGGTTTGATTTCTTGAGGAACTTCAAGCCAATTTCTATTCCCTTGCTCTGAGCTTCTAGAAATTTTGCTGATAAGACGCTCTTGAGGGCATCATTGTGGATATTGGACAGGCGACCCAAATCATACTTAGATTGGTTGAGTGCTTTGACTCAGTCTTTTTATAACTGGTTATAAATCTGCTCAATGGCTGGTAAATCATGCGTATCAATTCCTAACTCGAGACTCCTTAAAATATTGATGTAATCATGCCGGAAACTTCGCAACTCATTATAAAAGCTCTTCAATATGCTGACTCGTAATCGGACATATTTCTCAACTGCAACTCTCTTGTTCACTTAACTGCTGCTGAATTCTGCTCTCGCAAATTACGGTCTAGGATATTTACCGAACTGAGAAAAGAGAATAATATAAAATTATCACAATTAATTTTTCTATATGATGCAAATTAACCACATTATGAGTTATTTCTAAATAAGAGAAAAATTGTACAAATACAATATAAAAAATCATAGATATATTAAGGAAAATGACTAGGTGTTTATCAGCCCCATTTAATCTAAATTTTCTTAACCGCTGAAATTTATAATGTAGTAAACTTGGGATCCATAACGATAGTAAACCAGCTACAAAAAGCCGTAATATTTAAAATAAGTCTGTTCTTCATTTATTAGTTGGTTATATTCCAAAACTGAAAAATAGGAATAACAAAAAGTTAATATACGATATAGAAGATTCCAAAGGACAATTGGGGAAAAGACCATAAAAGATAGATAACATTATAGGAATAGAACTCTGTCTAGTTAATAATAAAGAAAAAGTTAAAAATAAACTGGAAGATCTAAGTGTTAAAAGTTTCACTAAATAAGACAAAAAGTAGAAGATTAAAATATATATAAATAAAAAGGTATTAAGACGTACTTAATCCACGTCAACTTAATTCCACTGATACGTGAAAATAAGAAGACAGAGTCTATCATCTCGAAAACAAGTAAAACAACTTGTATTATTCTTGCATAATTCCTCTCCTACTTCTATCATATTACTTCTACTGCCTTAAAGCTCGTCCGTAATCCTTTCATCTTGAGGCGTGATACGTGGCAACCAGCGCCATTCGGGAAATAGGTTATATTTTCTATCTTATCCAGCTGAGAGATATTCTGCTGGATTGACCACATAAGAGCGATGGCAGCGATAGAGACGCTTGTCCTGCTTTTGTAATCTCAGAAAGCTGTCCGTAAAAATTCGATGCGCTCTTTCTTGGTATAGAGAACTAGTCTATGAGGCACTTCCTGATGTCTCAAAAATAATAGATTTCATTAAATGGCACCTGAAAATCCGACTTGAATTTTCAAAGAGAAAGTCTCCTCTGCTTGAAAAACTGTCCTTTCTCTCATAAAGATAGGCCAGATCCCGCTCAATCTGCTTGATAAAAATCCTCCCTCAGACAAGCCTTTATCAATAAAGTCAAAAAGCTGATACCTGATAACGAAAAGTTAAGGGCATAAATTCTGAGTGAGTCGTCACAAATACAATCAGAGCATAGATCCAACTTGCGAATCTTTCCTGCCACCTCGAGGTCCTTCTGCGTCTCTTGCTTAATCTCAATATCCAAAAAGAAAAAATCTGATGGCTCCCCTGTTCCTTACTGCATCAATCAGCATGTCCGGCTTGCTGTAGATTTCTAAAAATTGACATTCCCAGCCGTTCTTTTTCAAAATTCCTGAATGGTTGACTCATATAGGCTTGTTGCTTAAGATCGTCTTCTAACAAAAATTTTCATCTTATTTTCTTCCTTCCCTAGAGACCAGCGCTGATGGAGACTGGTTAAATGACGCCTTGAGCAGACAACATCTCCTAAGTCAGACCGCTCAAAAACAAACTCTTTACGCTCCCTGTCAAATCCTTGAACCTGGGCTAAATTGACCAGTGTTGACGATTACAGTGAAGCAGCTCATCAGGATGAGAGCTCAGCCAGCTCAGTCAGAGTAGCCCTAAGCTTGTGGTTGCCTTGTCCAGTCACGATGAGAACGATGTGCGGCTTTTTTGAGGATGGGACTGGACAGTAAATTGTCGAAAGTTCCAGCTTTCGAAGAGTGCTGCTGTCTTTGATTATGATAGTAGCTATTTGTCTACCTCCTTTTGCTCTAGCTATAGCACAGGTCGCATCGCAAATGACTCAAATCCCAAATGGTAGCTGAGAAGTCTTAAATGGTCTCAGAAGACTAAGTAAAAACTTTACTTGTTAGGTAAGTTTTTACGATCTATTATTCAGTCTGATGTATTGGTGCCAAAACAGTTATGCAGTGAACTCTTATTTTTCTTTTCTAGTGAGAAAGGGGCATGCCCAAAGCTGCAATCTTTTTCAGCTGGAACCTTCATGCCTTCTTTGATCCATTTGAAAGCACCGAAACAACCGCAGAACTCCAGAATGAATTCATATAGGAATTAGCTGTCTTTTTCCCACCTTTGCTGCGCTTTTTCAAGGAAATCAAAAGACCGCCTGCGTCAGCAACTTTTCAAAATTATAGTCAATAGCCAGACAATGACGCGCTTCCTTCTTGGCTTCCTTTAAAAAGAAAAAGCCAGATCTGGTACATTTCTGTCTTGAAATTAAACTGCTCCAGCTTGTCGACAATTCCTGAACCGTATTTTTGAAAATTCCTCAGAATTTTCTTCTTGAGCTATAGTTACGATAAAAGGCTGCGCGCGAAACGCAGCCCGCTCGGACTAATTCAGAGATGGTAATCTTTTTCAAATCTTTTTCTCAACAGTTGCATCAGAGAAATTTCCATGATTCCTTTGTAATTCGATTAGATTCTTGATTATAAGTTTTAAATTTGCAAGGATTTTTCTGATATTTTCTTTCCGCACATACCAATTTCTTCTTCCTGTATCAGCTGAGAATTAAGGCTTTATATCAAAGCATCTTCATGTTATAATTGTAAGAAAAGACATGTGTCAATGTAGAGAACTGATAGAGCAGGAGAAACTAAATGACTTGGAAAAATTGCTGCCGATTCTGGCTGCGACTACCGTGAGATTACAGATCTGGGCCAACCAGACAAGGTTTGAGAGTGTGCCGCTGACCATTCAGATTGATCATGAAATTTTTGTGGATAATGCGCACCTTGGATATTGATGGCATGATGGAAAAATGTATGCTACTTTCAAGTGCTTCAAAATCGGCCTGCCCAAGCCCTGATGACTACCTCTAGAAGCTTTTGAAGGGGCTGGAAAATATTTGTCGTGACACTACAGGCGCTCTCTTTCTGGTAGCCACAATAGCGCCCAACTAGCTACTTTTCTTAGAAGAAACCCAACAGCAAATATCCATGTTATTGACAGTCTTTCGGCTGGTGGCGAATGTTGATTTGATTGTCAGAAAATTGAACGACTTCATCAAAGAAGGGCTTTCTTTCGAGCAAGTCGTGGAAGCCATTACCCACTACCAAGCAAATACGAAACTTCTTTGTACTTGCTAAGGTAGATAATCTGGTCAAAATGGTCGGCTCAGCAGCTGATTGGTCAGTTGTCGGCCTCCTCAATATTCGTATGGTGGGGCGAAGCTCAACGATACTGGTACTCTGGAGCTTCTAAAAAGCTAGAGGAGCTAAAAAGCTCTGACTGCTGCTGTCGATGAAGTTCTCGAAATCTGGGTATATGGCGGTGGTCATCTATCATTGCTCACCGCAATAACGAGAAATTTTGCCAGCAATTTTCGGAAGTTATCAAGGAAAAATTCCCAGCCGCCGATATTTCATTCCTACCAACTCTGGCTTTGCAGCTTTTACGCAGAAGAAGGCGGCCTCTTGATGGGCTACGAAATTTAATCCTCTCCTTTTGAGTTGAATATCCATATTCAGCTCTTTACTCGATTTAATTCGTTAAAATAGAAGAAAGAAAAGGAGGAATATCATGGCCAGAGGACGCGGTGTCGCTAGCCCCCAGTGATAAGGAGGCAATGCGGCTCATTTCTATCAAAACTTTATTGAAGCAAAAAGCAAATCAAACAAATTGAACTTTCCTGAGGAACAGAATCCCAGCCAGCAATCTTTCTACTGGCTATATCAAAGGAAAATTCCTGCCTGTCCTAGAAAAATATGCATTGCAGACTTCTTTTGATATGGATGTTCAAGAGCTGGATCCGCCATCTATCTGTTCACAGCCTCACGTCATTTTCGCTAGAGTTCACGGATATTTTCCAATCTCAGACCAAAGCCGCAAGCAAGCTGTGACAGACTTTTGCTAAAAAGAGCTAGAAAATCAAACGACTGAGGAGAGATTAAAAGATGATTATTTTCCTTACAAGGTCTATGAAAAGCTTCCAGACTTTCTCTTGAACAAGCCTGAAACAAGCTGACATCGTCTGGTTAGACAAAAGAGCTTGACTATGATATCGCCCTCTGGATTCGGACAGATTCACTGGAACCCAAGTATCCGCAAGGGTCTGTAGCTCTCATCAAGAATACACACTGAAATCTGCAGGCGCTATCTATGCCATTGATTATGACGGGCAAACCATTTTGAAAAAGAGTTTTCAACGATCCAACTGGCATCCGCCTCATTTCTCCTCAATATACAGCGACAAATTCATCCTGCATCAAGAAGAACTCAGGTCATCGCCGTAGTCATGGCTGCTTTTATGCTCTTAGATTTATCAGAACAGCACAAAAGCCACTTTGGTACATAAAGCGGCTTTTTCTATTTTTCTTACTTCCTTTGCTTGCAATCGATGACTGCTGCTATAAGAAAAGAAAATAATATAAGTGGCAATTGGGAACCAGACATAGCGATGGTCCAAAGTAGGCAGTGGTAGCAAGGTCTATGACGGCGGCTCCTCACTCCAAAGTAATGTAGCAAAAGAACCACAGGATTTATATAAAGGAGGGATTGACTAAGTCTTTCAAAGAAGTGACTTCTTTACATCTATTTTCACGTAGGATAGAACCATGAGGCATAGTACAGTAAAAACAAGAATATTTATAAACAAAGGACATACTACTCTTTAAATATGTAGGAGTGAAGGGATTTGAAAAACTAGGATACCCGTAATCATTGCAAAAAGAATAAGGACGGAGAAATCCAATAACCAAGCTGTAGAAAACCATGGCGCTTGGAGCCATGGTACTCACTTTTATCTAGCCACATCCACTCATTCCTACTTTTTATTCACATCCATATATCCCTCTACTCAGCTTTGTTTGAACGGGCTTTTGAGCTAGAATCCATTGACAAGACCTGCATCAATCAATATAACGAACACGATTGACCTTGGTTTTTATGATATAAGGATTGACTAAATCATGGTATTCATCATATTCCCAAATAAAAAGCCTTTGTAAAAATAACTTCTCCCCTTATCCCGTAGTCCATATTGATTGGGACAGAATTTTCTGATTTGACTATAGAGAAATGAAAGAAAATTGTAAACTATATAAACAATGCTAAGAGGTATACCAGGATCCCCAGATAAGATGGAACCAGCGAAACTCTCTCTTTTTCAAAAAGAGAAACCATAGGTGACAAAAATACGACCACTGACAGAAGAAAAGCCAATTGTTCCACAACAGGGGCGTAAAGGCCAAAGCCAGGGACTCAGCTAAATGTAGCAAGACAAAGATAAAGAACAAGATATAGAGCACTAGCCAAATAACTTTAGAAAACTTCCAGCGCTTCGCTTTTTTCTTCCCTTGTATCTTCCAAATTTAGCTCACTCATTTCCAACCAACTCCACAATCTTCTGGAAAGTCTCTGCCATTTCGGATAGTCAGCTGCTTGTAGAAACTGGACTTGAGCAGTTTTTGCATGGTAGTTGGACTTGAGATAGTCCGCTTGATCAGCATTGCTATAAAAGAAAGCCGTCTGGCCCAAAAATGCAGCTGCTCCTTGTCATTCGCCCAACTGCCTGCCAGCTCTTGAACGCGCTCCCTGTCTGTCTCCGGCAGATAAAGAGAACATCGCGTCGAAAGGCTGTCTCATCTTGCCACCAAGTAGGCAGATTTGCTATTTCTTTTTGAAGCATGGTAGAGCTGACAAGGACAAAAGGCAAAGGAAAAATCGTAAGACCGACTAAAATAATCCGTCAAAATCTCCCGAAGCCTCTCCTCCTGCTCCTCGCTATCAAAGAAAAGATTGCCACTATTGATGTAGGAAACTGGATTTTTCAAACCCAAACCAGCCAGGTGTTTTTCTTTAAATCAGCCATGACGACCTTTGTCCGCCGACATTAATGCCACGGAGTAAAGTGCATAACGCTATGGTGCTCCTTAAAATATATCTATTGTTTTCAGACTAACTGTTCGAGTTTCTCATGTAAATCATCCGTTTTTCTTTTCATGGCTTTTCCTAAGTCAATGACCTTTTCTCGCTGTCAAAAACAAAACCCATTTTTCCCATAGAAAAGCAATGGCACGTTTGTTATCTTCTAACACCCATAATAAAAATCTCTGGATAACTATCCAAGGCAGCAAATGCAGCCTGCATGAGCTGATGTCCTACACCCTTGCCGACAATAATCTTTTTAAAGACATATAGCGATAATTTCACCCGCTATCGTAGCTGGATCTCGAAAATCACCGTAGCTAACAAAGCCGACCACTTTTAGTATCATCCAAAGCGATCAAGGTATTTTCAGGATACTTTTGACTATAAAAATCGGCACTTATCCAAGGTCATCTGCTCTTGAAATTCCGCAGGCAAAATCTCATCATAAGCTTCTCGCCATGTCTGCCAATGAACTCTGGATTTACTTTCATCTCGTCAGCTGTTTCCATTGTTTTGATAGTGATGAGCATTTATTTTCTCCTTGATATTCCTCAATCCATCGCCTTTATTTCCAGAATCATATCGCGAATCTGTGCGCCAGTTCGAAGTCGAGAAGTCCTGCTGCTTTCTTTGCATCTGGCCTCTCTAGTTTCTTTGATCATATCCTTGCGCTCTTGCTTGTTGAGGCTTTCAATTTCCACGACTGTTTCTTCCTTATCTGGCAGGGCAGCCTTGGTCACGCTGATCAGGTCGCGGATTTCTTTCTTGATGGTCTGCGGTACAATGCCATGTTCTTCGTTATACGCCATCTGGATTGCCCGACGGCGGGCCGTTTCATCTATAGCTCGCCGCATGGACTGGGTTATAGTGTCCGCATACATAATCACATGCCCTTCGCTGTTGCGGGCTGCCCGTCCGATGGTCTGGATAAGGCCACGCTCGTTGCGGAGGAAACCTTCCTTGTCCGCATCAAGAATTGCCACCAGACTAACCTCAGGCACGTCGATTCCCTCGCGCAGCAGGTTAATCCCAACCAAAACATCAAAGAGCACCCAAGCGCAAATCACGGATAATCTCAGTCCGCTCCAAGGTCTTGATGTCCGAGTGCATGTATTTGACCTTGACACCCATTTCCTTGAAGTAGTCCGTCAAATCTTCCGCCATCTTCTTGGTCAGGGTTGTGATAAAGGTACGTTCGTTCTTTTCAACACGGGCATTGATTTCACCCAAGAGGTCATCAATTTGTCCCATGGTTGGACGGACTTCCACTTCTGGATCCAGAAGCCCCTGTCGGCCGGATAATCTGCTCAATAATCGTATCTGTCTGTCTCTTTCTCATAGTCACCGGTGTCGCTGGAAACGTAAACAATCTGGTGCACATGACTTTCAAATTCTTCTCGGCGCAGCGGACGGTTGTCCAAAGCAGACGGCAAGCGGAAACCATAATTAACCAGCATCTCCTTACGCGAGCGGTCGCCATTGTACATACCCCGAATCTGTCCCATGGTCATGTGACTCTCGTCAATCATAATCAAGAAATCATCAGGGAAAAAGTCCAGAAGGGTATAAGGCGGCTCTCCTTCGCTCGACCATCCATGTGGCGAGAATAGTTCTCAACGCCATTTGTATAGCCCATTTCACGCAGCATTTCGATATCATACTCCGTACGCTGTTTCAAGCGCTGAGCTTCCAGAAGTTTGCCTTCCTTCTCAAGATAGCCAGCTGCTCCTCCAGCTCCGGCCTGAATTTTGGCAATGGCTACTTCCATGTGGTCTTCTATTGGTCACGAAGTGAGTGGCTGGGAAAGATGGCCAAATGATCCACCTCACCCAAGACTCGACCTGTCAAGGCTTCAACCTCACGAATCCGGTCAATCTCATCTCCGAAAAACTCTACCCGAAAGGCATGCTCATCCCGAGAAGCTGGGAAAATCTACCACATCGCCTCGAACTCGGAATTTCCCACGCTGAAAGTCAATGTCATTGCCGCTCAAACTGGATATCTACCAGATCATTGAGCAGCTTATCGCGAGAAATCTCCAAACCGGGGCGCAGACTAACCACGCTATCAGAGTATTCCTGAGGCGATCCTAAACCATAGATACAAGAGACCGAAGCTACGACAATCACATCGTTGCGCTCCAAGAGGGCTGATGTCGCTGAGTGACGGAGCTTGTCAATTTTCATCATTGACCGAGCTATCCTTTTCAATATAAGTATCGCTGGAAGGCACATAGGCCTCAGGCTGGTAGTAATCATAGTAGGAAACGAAGTATTCCACCGCGTTATTTGGGAAAAACTCCTTTGAACTCGCCATAAAGCTGGCTGGCCAGCGTTTTATTATGGGCGATAACCAGAGTCGGCTTGTTGACCCGAGCGATAACCTGACTCATGGTATAGGTCTTACCAGTACCCGTCGCCCCCATGAGAATCTGGGCTTTCTCGCCCCTCGATATTGTCCACTAGCTGCTCGATAGCTCTGGGCTGATCTCCTGAAGGCTCATATTTAGAAACCAATTCAAATTTATTATCTGTTATTCTGTTAATCATCTTTTTATTCCTTAAATTGTGCTTCTATCATTTTACCATATTTGACACATTTTCTCTGGGTTTGGCTCTGATTTAGTAGCTACATCTCTACAGAACAGCTAGTCTTGCATTCTGATCATTCATTAATGATCAAAAATCGCCCAGCTAAGCTGAGCGATGTCTTTATTTCTTTAAACATCAATGCCTGAGGCAAGCTGATTTTCTTTCTTGAGTGACCAGTAAAGATAGTGCATAGCAGCCAATCAGGACGATACTGGAAAAATAGATCCTTCAGCACCAAAGGCTCCACCGGACAGCAAATCCACAGAAGATTGTGAGCTATAGTTCAAGATTGAGGTAGATGCTCCTTGACCACTGACCTGAATACCATAGATATTTCCTTGCACAAAAATTCCAGCGCCGTGCATACCAGCCAGTACCCACATATTGTCAGTACTTGAGCATAAGGAAACAAGCAAAGATACCGTCTAGTATGATATTGACAATAGAAAGAACGGTCACACCAGGTTAAAGAGGTGCAGAGCCCTGAATAGAACATCTAGAAATCAAGATACCAATGAAGATATTTGACTTAGCGCTAACGGCTGGAAAGAGCCAACCACGCGTCACTAGCTCTTCTGTCCCACCTTGGAGAATCCAGAAAGGAATGATAGCTAGGACAAAAATCAAAGACTGCAAAATTCACCTGACCAAATTTCAGACTGCCTGTACCCGTTACCAAGAGCAAGACAACAACTAGTGAAAACTGAACGGCTCCTAATAAGGAAGCCTCTGCCCAGTTCTTTTCAGCCATCCTTCCTTAAAGAAAACCCAGGCTGAGAGAAAGCTCTCTTTTCTCGAAACTTGACCCACAAAAACAAGTAAGGCTATAAAGAAAAACTACCCAGCTGAAAAAGATATAATAATGCCCGAACACTTCCATAAGTGTAGCCCTGTCATCTATCGGATTTATCATGGTAAGCTACAGTTCCAATGATGATCCTGCAAAGATTTCTCCTACGTGGATAAAAGACAATGGAGATCAGAATTGCTAACCAAATCGGCGGAATATAGCGCGACAGCTTCACATTATCTAACATGCGTGATTTAAACATAGAAATCTCCTTTCATCATTTATTTATTATAGCATATTTTATCATAATAGTATAATAGGTAATATTCATCGTTATGTCAGAAAAATATAACATCAAAACAGAAAAATATTTGTTTTCTCTTAAATTTTTCTGATATAATCATATTCAACTAAAGGAGAGAAAAATATGAAGAAAAATCATAGCTTTTCTGCTAGCGTTATTCCTATCCTTGCACTAGGGACAATCACTCATGCAGATACCATCAAAATCGTATCTGACACGGCTTATGCCCCATTTGAATTTAAAGATTCCGATCAAACCTATAAAGGGATTGATGTAGATATTATCAATAAAGTTGCTGAAATCAAAGGCTGGGCATATGAAATGTCCCTTCCCCGGCTTTGACGCTGCTGTCAATGCCGTTCAAGCAGGACAGGCCGATGCCATTATGGCAGGTATGACCAAGACTGCTGAACGCGAAAAGTCTTTACCATGTCTCGATACATATTATGACACAAAAGTTGTCATCGCAACGACCAGGCTAATACAGTAAAATCTTACGATCAACTTAAAGGAAAGGCTGTCGGAGTTAAAAACGGTACAGCCGCACAACGTTTCCTTGAAAAAATCAAGGACAAATACGGCTTTACTATCAAAAACATTTGATACAGGCGACCTTTATGTATAACAGCCTAACAGCTGGAGCCGTTGATGCAGCTATGGATGACCAACCTGTTATCGAGTACGCAATCAGCCAAGGACGACGATTTGAAAATCTCAATGAAAGGTGAGGTCGTTGGTAGCTTCTGCATTTGAGTGTCAAAAAGGCAGCAAATACGAATACCTAGTCACTGAGTTTAACGAAGCCTTTGGCTCAGATGAAAAAGATGGCACCTTGAGGACATCATCACCAAGTGGACTGCCACTCCAAAACTTCAACAAACTCAGCAGTGCCAGAGACCACAACCAAAGTCTGGACAAAAAGCCACCCAGTCGTAGCTAAATATACGATTGCTAGTGACTCATCCTTTGCTCCTTTCGTTTTCCAAAATGATAGTAACCAATATACTGGTATTGATATGGACTTGATCAAAGCCATTGCCGCAGACCAAGGTTTTACACTGGAAATCTCTAACCCTGTTTTGACGCTGCCATCAATGCTGTTCAATCTGGACAGGCTGACGGGATGATTGCTGGAATGTCTGTGACAGAGGCCTCGCAAAGAAACCTTTAATTTCTCTGAAACCATACTACACTGCTAATCTCTATCCTTGCTGTGACAGAATCAAGCACTATTAGCTCCTATGAAGACTCTGAAAGGAAAAGACCGTCGGAGTCAAAAACGGTACAGCCTCTCAAACCTTCCTCGTCGAAAATCAAAGCAAATACGGTTACAAAATCAAAACATTTTCAGACGGTTCTTCTATGTATGATAGTCTCGAATTCTGGCCCAGTTGCAGTTATTATGGATTTATGAGTCGTTGTCAAATATGCCATCAACCAAGGCAAGAAAAATGAAAACGCTAATCGAAGGAACCCTAGTGGTGAAGTTGCTTTTGTAGTGAAAAGCAGACACCAACCTCGAACTCACTCGAGATGTTCAATAATGGTTTGGCTAATCTAAGAAAGGAATGGTAAATATCAAGAAATCTTGATAAATATCTCTCTCAGCTGAGAAGGATAATTCCACAACCGTTGATGAAACAACTCATCTGCGGGACTTCTCCAAAACAACTACGAAACAACTTTTTAAGCGGTCTCGAATTACCATTGCTTTAGCACTGATCTCCTTTGCGATTGCCATGGTGATCGGGATTATCTTTGGGATGTTCAGCGTCAGCCCTATCAAAGCGCTTCGCATCATTTCAGAAATTTTTGTTGACGTTATTCGTGGTATTCCACTTATGATTCTGGCTGCCTTCATCTCTGGGGAATTCCAAAACCTCATTGAATCTATGACTGGTCAGCAAAGTCCGATTAACGACTTTCGTTGCAGGAACAATTGCTCATGTCTACCAATGCTGGTGCTTATATCGCTGAGATTGTTCGCGGAGGGATTCAAGCCGTTCCGGTCGGACAGATGGAAGCTAGCCGAAGTCTGGGGATCTCGTATGGAAAGACCATGCGCAAGATTATCCTGCCTCAAGCAACCAAGATCATGCTACCAAACTTTGTCAACCAGTTCGTCATCGCTCCTCAAGGATACCAAACTATCGTATCAGCTACTCGGACTTGTTGAGCCTTCCAAAACAGGTAAAATCACTCATTGCCCGTAAACTATCAGAGCTTTCAAGATGTATGCTATCCCAGCAGTGTTTTACTTGGTCATCATCACCTCATTTTACAAGATTGGCTAACGCTCAGAAAAGAGGATTCACCAATGGCTAAATCTAAAAATTGATGTTAATGATCGAGCATAAATACTATGGGGAAAATGAGGTCCTAAAAGGATTAGAGCTAAGTTTTCATGAGGAGATGTTGTTTTGCATCATCGGTCCCTCTGATCAGTGTAAACTCAACTTTCCTACAGCCTGAACCTACTTGAAGAAGTAACTAGTGGACCATTACTGTTAATGGTTAGGATTTGATGTGACAAGGCTACAAATGTAGACCATGTTCGTGAAGATATCGGAATGGTCTTCCAGCACTTCAACCTCTTCCCACACATGACTGTCCTGCAAAATATCACCTTCGCTCCTGTTGAGCACAAGCGAATGAGCCAAGCTGATGCAGACAAGCTTGGTATGGAGCTTTCGGAAAAGGTGATTGGCAGACAAGATGATGCCAAACCAGATAGCCTGTCCGTGGAGGTCAAAAACAGCGGGTGGCCATCGCTCGAGGATTGGCTATGAACCCCGGACATCATGCTCTTTGACGAGCCGACTTCTGCTCTCGACCCTGAAATGGTTGGTGACGTTCTCAACGTTATGAAAGATCTGGCTCAGCAGGGTATGACCATGCTAATCGTAACTCATGAAATGGGCTTTGCTCGTCAGGTTGCTAATCGCGTCATCTTCACCGCTGACGAGTGAATTCCTGTGAAGACAGCAAACCAGATCAAATCCTCGATAACCCCTCAGCATCCACGCCTCGCAAGGACTTCTTGGATAAGGTGCTCAACGTATAACATGACGAATCCGAAAGCAATCTTTCAGGGATATTCGACTTATGCTGCCCTTTTGCTAGACTAGGGTAGAATGATTTCGGAGGTACATCGGAGACATGAAAAATTAAGTCTATTTTTAAAGGAAACTTTATTTAGTAGATTTTGTCATGTTTCTGCATATCCGCGGACTTTCTGTTTTTGTGCTTTTCAAGCATCTATTTGCTTATCTTTAGATCAATCCTGTCGCTCCTATGACAGGAAGATGAGAGCTCACAAACGAATTAGCCCTATTTGACACTCCTGTGTCTGTTTTATAGTAACTAAAACAGCTCTACTAAATAAAGCAGGCTGTATTTTGTTTTATAAAGGAGACACCTATGCTACAAATAAAGAAATCTAACCATCACCCACCCAAAAGACTTGAAGGAACTAGTCAAAAGATTTGTCACTGACTGTCAATCAAGGTGACAAGGTCGCCGAGCAGTGCGGAGGAGGGCAATGGCAAGTCCACCCTGCTCAAGCTCTTGCTAGACGAGCGACTGGTCAGCTCCTGCATGTCACTACAGTGGACAGATTGATAAGTCCTATACTGCTGCTGTCTACCTGCCCCAGCAACCGCCTTCAGAGGATGCCCAACTGACGCCTCAATGATTATTTCTTGCTGATTTTGAGACAGAGCTGGACTATGCCAGCTCTACCGCGCTATGCTGAGAGTTTCAACTCTTGACAGCCAGCGTTTTGCCAGTCAGCAGCAGCTCTCTGCAGCCTATCTGGAGGAGAAAAGCTTTAAAAGTCCAGCTTTATCAAGAAACTCAGCCATAGATCGACATTCTCTTCTTGATGAGCCCTCTAATGACCTTGATCTCGAAACCTGACATGGCTGGAAAAACTTATCAGCCACAGCCAGAGAACGGTCCTTTTCGTCTCTCACGACGAGCACCCTGCTCAAGCTGCACCGAGATTGTTCATCTGAGCGAATCAAAAAGAAGCAGGAGGCTAGAACCAGCGTCAAGAGTCTGGACTATGAAAATTACCGCCATCAGCGTCAGGAAGCCTTTGAAAAACGACGACCTAGCACGGAAAGAGCGGGAAGAACACGCCAAGACCATGGAAAAACATCGACGGGTTAAGCAGAGTGTGGAGCATACTTACGAAACACCCATGACGCTACTGCAGGTCGACTGGTGGCTAAGAAGATGAAAAACGTCCTCTCACAGGGCAAACGATTTGAAAAAGGCAGGTGCTGAAATGACTGAAATCCGACACAGGAAGATGCTATCAGCCTTTATTTCTCAGACATAGAAGCTCAGCCATTGACCAAAAAGAATCCTAAAATTAGAAGGAATGAACTGAAACAGACGAACGACAACTGAAGTGGAGAACCTAACTCTGGAGGTCTGCGGGCCAGGATAGGACTCGATTGGTGCTAATGGACAGCAAATCCACTTTGCTTAAGGAAATATGGAAGATTCTGCGTGAGCGGACAGACTACGCGAGTAGGCTACATGCCCCAACATTATGGCGACTTGCTGACTGATGAGAGCAGTCCTTTGACTTTCTAGCTCCCTCTGGCGACAAGGCTCAGGAAGAGAAAAATCCTGACGCATCTGAGCCAGTCTCCAGTTCACGCGTGACGAAGCTCGCCACCCGATTGGGCAGCCTGCGGTCAAAAAGCCAAGCTCCTCCTGCTCAAACTAGGTCCTAGACCGCCTCAATGTCCCTCCTTCTGGACTTTGATCAACCCGCAACTCTCTCCCACCTCTCAGCCTCAGGTCCGCCAGCGGCAAGGACCTATCCTGGCGCTATTATCGCTGTCTCCCACGACCGCATCTTTCCTCAAAGAAGTCTCGCCATAAGATACGATCGACTGATGGAGACAGACCTGGAAGAAGTTAAACTATAGCAAAAGAGTTGGAATTTCCAACTCTTTTCGCTTTTGTTTTAACATCAATCCGTGAACTTTAATAAAGCTCTTGCTTCTACTCCTGCGCCGTCTGCATTTGCAATAAACACCTCTGGCTGCCATGAGTTCTTGGTGATTACTTCATGTTCGACGATATCACCATCTACCGCATTTACGAGGATGATGTCAGCATTTTGAATAGTGGACAGGCGATGGGCGATGACAAAGCTAGTCCGTCCCACCATGAGCTTCAGCGTGGGAGCCTCCTGGAATCAAGACTTCTGTCCGAGTATCAATGGAGGGAAGTTGCCCTCATCCAAGATTAGGATTTTAGGAACGGAAAGGAAGACACGCGCAATGGCTGCAGAGCTGCCGCTGACCTGAGAAAGTGAGTCCCCAGCATCTGCCAGATAGGTGTCATAGCCCTGAGGGCAGCTGCGGATAAAGAAATGCGCATTAGCCGCCTTGGCAGCCGCAATGACCTCTTCTCGGCTAGCGTCTGGTCGTCCAAAAGCTATGTTGTCATGAATGGTCGCCGTCTTAAGCCAAGTCTCCTGTAGTACCATACCAAAACTGCTGGCGATGATAGAAGCTCTGGTGTAATGCGTGATGGGAATACCATCTAAAGAAATAAGACCACTGTCTACATTGTAAAAGCGTGCAGGAGATTAATCATGCTGACTTACTCAGCACCAGTTGGGCCTGACAATGGCGACCTTGCTAGCTGCCGGAATCCTTTATATTCAAATCCTGAATCAGCTCTTTTTCCAGGCTCACAGCCAAAAGCCAGCATGCTCAAAGCTAATCTGTCCTTGACATCTTCAGACTGGAAGAAATTCGGCCGCGATCCGCTATTTCCTCTGGTCCAAAATGCTGTAAATCCGCTCACATAAGCCAAAGCTGCTCTGCAATTCCGACATGACTGACGATATATCATTGAAAGGCTTTAGTGTACTGGCTGACATAGTTGAGAAAAGTTACCAGCTGCCCAACCATAAAACCTGTTCCCTGAATGATTCGGACTGCCCCAAAAGCCCACAATCAAAGCATAGATCAAGGCATTGATAAAACGAGTCGAAGGATTGACCGTCGAAGAATAGAAAATGGCCGCCTGCGAATAGTCTGCATAAGTTTGATTACTGCGGGTAAAAGCTGTATCAAACTGCTCCTGAGCATTAAAAGCCTGAATCAAACTTTCCTGGGTCAAACTTTCCTCAATCAGCTGGGTCTGCGCTCCTCTTGCCTGCGTCTGACGTTGGAAAAAGCTAAAACTCTTTCTAGCAATAAAGCGAGCTAGAGAAAGGGCGTCAAAAGCAGAACCAAAAGCAAGAGGAAAAAGTCCAATCTGGCCATGCTAATGATGGTCACTAAAATTGTCAGCAAACCCACAAAAAATTGATTGAAAACCATCAGTAGGCCATTGCTGAGCTGCTCCAAGTCCGTCGTCACCCGACTAACCAAATCTCCGGTTCCCTGCCGATCCAGATAGGCCAATGGCAGATAGTGCACTTTCTTGATGACGCCTTGACGGAGCTGCTGGCTATAGCGATAGACCAGCTGATTATAGAGCAAGGGATTGAGCCACTGAATCAGCGTATTGGCTAAGATAACCAACAACATCTGGCCCAAAATCGGCATCAAATGCTGATCCGCTTGAGGAAGAAGAACGCTATCAATCGCATTTCCAATTAAAACTGGTAGAAGAACAGTCAGAGCCACTTGAGCAACTGTTCCCAGACTAGCTAGGAGAAAGAGCCAGCGCGCCTGCAGCAAAATCTCTCAGTCAAACGCCTGCTGCTAGATGATGTCTCTAGTGCTTCATGCCTTGTCCTCCCTCCTTGACTATGCTGTGATTGATGGATTTCTCGGTAAATGGGCAGAGCTGACTAAGAGTTCCTCATGGCGACCAAGAGCCACCTGTTCTCCCTTATCCAGCACTATGATTTGATCCGCTGAGCGCTAGCTGTTGGTCCGCTGAGAGATCAAGACCAGACTGGTCTCGTCAATTCATTCTCACAGCCTGCAGGAGTCTTGCCTCTGTCAAATAGTCCAGAGCAGAGGTCGCATCATCTAAAATCAAGAAAGGCGCCCGCCGCAAGACAGCTCTGGCAATGGTTAAACGCTGACGCTGACCGCCAGAAAAATTTTCGACCAAAAGGCCTCTACAGTCGCATCCAAGCCACCTTCCTTCTGAGAGACAAAGTCCGCTGCCTGAGCGATCTCCAAAGCCTCGCCACAAATCTGCGTCTGTTGGTTTGTTTTGACAATCCTAAAGTCAGATTGGAGCGAACAGTTCCTGGAAAAAGCTCCGCTCTGAGGCACCAGACTAATCCAAGACCGCCATTCTCTCGAGATTTTTAGGGACTGCGTCCTTGGGAAAAGATGGTCCAACTGACCAGCAGCTACAGGATAGAGATGAGCCAGCAGCTGAACCAGAGTAGACTTCCTGAACCTGTCCCGCCGATAACACCTAAAGTCTGGCCGTTTTTCAAATCAAAAAGTCAGACCAGTCAAGGCTGGACTAGCTGCATTTGGACAAGAAAAACCAACCTGCTGGACTTTAATGGCTTGATTTGGCAGAGCTGTTTCCTGCACTAACTCCCTGCAGGACATCTTCTTCTGCTTGCTCGAAGACCTGATTGATGCGCCCTGCACTGATATAGCTTTGATTGAGAGAATTGACCAGCATAGCCAGCTTGAGCAATTCCACCAAAATTTGCAATAAATAATTAACCAAGGCCACTAGCATCCCTTTGGGTCAGCAACCCTTTGCCAATAAAGCATTTCCCCTGCCAAATCACAGCAATCAGAGTAGCATTGACCGTAAGAAAGGTCAGAGGGCTAATCAGACTAGCCAGAGCTCCTCGTCCTGATTTGCCAGGTTTTATAGAGCTCGTTGCGATTGCGAAAGGTCTGAACCTCGCGTTGGGTCTGACCGAAAGCTCGTATAACCCTCATGCCCTGTAGCTGCTCACGCGTCAGATTGACCAGCTGATCTGTCAGCTGACGAACTTTTTGGCATAGAGAGGATTCATCAGACGAGACATGAGGACAATAATAGCCGTTAAAATTGCCACCATGAGCAAGAACCATAAGGTAATGACTGGACTGATAGTAAAGGCCATGATGATAGAGCCAAAAACGATAATGGGCGCTCGCAGAAAGAGACGAAGAAATTGATTGATGCCCGTCTGGATCTCGATAGGTGTCGCTCGTCAGCCGGGTCACCAAGCTAGAAGTCGTCAGCTCATCCCGACTAGCCTTAGGCAAACGCAGGATCTTTTTGATAGAGGTCACTTGTCATCTGGCGAGTAAAAGCCCACAGCCGCCTTTGACGAATAATATTGGGCTACGACTGCTACCACCACTCCCAACGCAGCCAAAGCCCATCAAAAGAAAAACCATCCAGTGAGATGGGAGCTGTCGCGTCTAGGAACGGTCTCGTCCACAATCCCCGCAATCAAAAAGCGGAACCAAGAGTTCAAAACTAGCTTCCAAAAAGCTTGAACAAAGGCCCCAGCAAAGACTCCCTGATATAGCCTTTGAAATATCTCAATAAATCTTTCATACTGCCTACTTCTCCATTAAACTGTTTCTATTTTATCATAATTTTCAAAGGGAAAAAAATATTCTCCTTCTGACCAGCAGAAAGAGAACATTGATATTAGACTTCTTGTAAGTTCTGGCTTATTTTCTAGACCCATATGCAAAAATGGCGTTACAGTAGTAAAAGCCACCTAAAAACTATAAAGATCGAGTCGAAGGCAAGATTATCAATCAGCCAGCCAGTCAGAGGAAAATGACAATCATGCTCAGGCTGAACATCATAGAATAGACACTAAGCATGGTCGCCCGCACTTCACTTGGCAGCTGCTTTTGTAAATCATTGTCAAAAATCGGCTGAAAAAGAGCATACAAGGCGTTGCTGATTAGATAAATCAAAATATAGATGATTGGCGTGCCAAAAATAGGACAGTAGTATAGCTCAGCTCCAGTTAGAAGAACCACTGAAGGAAAGAGTTTTAAGGCAGAATATTTCTTTTTCCAATCATACTCGCCAGATAGACTGCTAAGATATTCAAAGCACTGCCAATCAGCATGACATCGAAATCTGCCAATCTTTTAAAGTCAGGCAATTGATTTTGATAGTAAAATAAAACATACACATCAGAGTTCCGATGATTTGGGACAGAATCATCCAGATAAAAGACTGGGATTTCTCTGCAACTCCTCTTTGACTGTCCAGATAATCTTTTTCATGGTCAGACGTTCCGCTTTCTCTGCTTTGACACTTGGCTCCTTCAACATCCAGGTCAAGAAAAAGAACGATGACAGAGGTGCCAACTCATGATATAGTAGGTCAGATGCAATTGTCCATGGACAAAAATCCAGCCCAGACCGTTCCCAAAAGACCGAGTCGCTTCAGCCACCCCGACATAAAAGCTGGAGATGGATAGGTAACGTTCCTTTAGTCCCGCCTCTACGGACGAATCATAGACCATGGCTGCGCTTGTCCCCGAATCAAAAATTATAGGACCAAGCACTGATCATCATAGCCAGTGCATAGACCCAGTTCCCCTGCCCGGCCAACATAAGAATCGAAGACACAATCCCAGCTATCCGGCTCAGATACAGATTAGTTTTTATAGGAAAAAGCGATCCGCCAACATCCCAGAAGGAATTTCACAAATGACGCTGGTCGCATGAAAAATACTTTCAAAAGCCCAATCTGCCAAAGAGACATACCATTTTGACTTAGAAATAAAATCTAAAAACTCAGTAATGCCTAGAAAGGCAAAAATTAACTCCGCCATAAGGCCGATATTTTTTTCCGATAACTTCTTTTAAACATATTTTCTCCTTTAACAAGTGTTTTTTTAATTTCTATCCTTTATCACTTGTTAATCCGCTGTTTACATGACTCCTACCTCTTCTTTCTCAAAAATTTATATTTGGATTATTTCATAGTTTATTGTTGAAAAACGCCACATGGGCGTTTTTTTATTGATTTAAGGTTTAATACGGTGCAACATACGTGGGAATGGAATAGCTTCACGGATATGCTTTGGTACCCATGCGACAAAGGTTACCATACGCTCGATACCGATACCAAATCCACCGTGTGGAACAGAGCCGTACTTACGAAGATCCGGTAGAATTCATATTCTGAAGTATCCATACCAAGCTCTTCCATTTTTAGCGACCAGTGCGTCGTAGTCTTCCTCACGCATAGAGCCACTGATGATTTCACCGTAGCCTTCAGGTGCAAGCTAGGTCTGCACAAAGGACACGGTCTGGATTTCCGGGAACTGGCTTCATATAGAAAGCCCTGATAGCTGCTGGGTAGTTACGACAAAGGTTGGTACACCAAAGTGGTTTGAACCATGTTTCATGCGGTGAACTGAAGTCATCGCCATGCTCAAGATGCTCGTAGTCTGCATCTTCATCTGTTTTCATGGGCTTGCAAAAGATCAATCGCTTCATCATAGGTAACGCGCTTGAAAGGCTCAGCAACGTAGCGCTTCAAGAGTTCTACATCACGTTCCAATGTTTCCAAAGCTTGAGGGAGCTCGGTCAAGAACGCCTTGGATCAAGGCTTTAACATAAGCTTCCTGCAAGTCGAGTGACTCATCGTGAGTAACAAAATTATACTCTGCATCCATCATCCAGAACTCTGCTCGAGTGACGGCGAGTTTTGATTTTTCTGCACGGAATACAGGCCCGAAGTCAAAGACACGACCAAGAGCCATAGCACCTGCTTCCAGATAAAGCTGACCTGACTGACTCAAGTATGCTGGAGTTCCGAAAAGTAGTCTGTTTCAAAAGAGCTCAGTTGAATCTTCTGCCGCATTTCCTGACAAGATCGGGCTGTCAAACTTGATAAAGCCGTTCTTATCAGAAAATTCATAGGTAGCATAGATGATGGCATTACGGATTTGCATCATAGCCACTTGCTTTGCGAGAGAACGGAGCCACAAGTGACGGTTGTCCATGAGGAAGTCAGTTCCGTGTTCTTTTGGCGTGATTGGATAGTCATTTGACTCGCCGATGATTTCGATATCTGTAATGTCCAGCTCATAGCCAAATTTTTGAGCGCTCGTCTTCCTTGACGATCCCTGTCACATAGACAGATGTTTCTTGGCTCAAGCGTTTGATCGTATCAAACTTCGCCAATCCTTCTTCTTCGCCAAACTTCTCAATAAAGTTAGGTTTGAAGGCTACACCTGGAAAAAGGCAGAACCATCACGCAACTGCAAGAAAGCGATTTTTTCCTTTTTCCTGACTTGTTGGCTACCCAAGCACCAATCGTCACTTCTTCTCCGACATGATTTTACATCAATAATTGTTACATTTTTCTTCGACACGATTTTTTCTCTTTTCTATTTTTTATTCTTTGTGGCAGACTACTTCGACATTATTTCCATCTGGGTCTAGGACAAAGGCTGCATAGTAAGGTAGATGATCACCCGATAATCAGGTGCACCATTATCTTTTTCCACCTGCCTTCAAACCCGCCTCGTAGCAAGCTCGAACCTGCTCGTGGTTTTTCTGCAAAAAGCAAAGTGAATAGGAGACTGCCTCCTTTCTAGCCAAAAATCCCACCAGGATGAGGACTATTGGGAGCAACAAAACTGAGTAGAGAGTCAGTTCTAAAAATCTAATTCGTAGCCAAGAGGAGCAAGAAAAGCTTGTATAAAAAGTCTTTTGAAATTTGTAAAATCCTTTACTTTAATCTCAAAATGATCAATCATTCTTACTTCTCCATGAAACCTTGAGGCGTTGAACCGCTTCTTTTTAGTGTATCCATGTCAGTCGCATAGCTGAGGCGACATTTTCTGGTGCACCAAATCCATCCCCTGTCACCAAAAGCAACTCCTACTTCTTCTAAAATCGTTGTTGTAAAGACTGTCACATCAGTATAGCCTTTCATTTCCATCGCTTTTTAACATTTGGGAAGAGGTAGGAAGGCTCCCTGAGGCTTGACGACTTCAAAAGCCAGTGCACTTGAGCCAGCAAGGGATAAATAGTATTCAGGCGTTCTTCAAAGGCCAATCTCATATTTTCGACCGTATCCTGACTACCCGTCAAGGCTTCAATGGCTGCATATTGCGCCACCGCTGTCGGATTAGAAGTCGTTTGCCCTGCAACCTTGCTCATGGCTGAGATAATTTCAGGCTCACCCTACAGCATAGCCAATCCGCCAGCCTGTCATAGAGTAGCTTTAGAAACACCGTTGATGACGACTGTTTGCTTGCGAATTTCAGATAGACTGGAAATCGGCGTAAATTTATTGCCATTATAAAACCAAACGACCATAAATATCGTCAGCTAGGATCAGGATATCATGCTCAACAGCCCAGTTCCTGATAGCCATGCAGCTCTTCTGCTGTATAAATCATACCAGTCGGATTGGATGGCGAGTTTAGGAAACCAAGACCTCGTCTTCTCAGTACGGGCAGCTCTCAACTGGGCCACCGTCACCTTAAAGTTGTTTTCCTCTGTCGCTTGAGCAAAACAGGCTTTCCTTCGGCCATCAAGATCTGATCGGCATAGCTGACCCAATAAGGCGTCGGAATGATGACTTCATCTCCCCGGATCAATCACACTCATGAAAAGAAGGTGTGAAAGAGAGAACTTAGCACCTGTTGCCACTGTCACTTGATTAGGTTGAATCTCATAGCCATAGTACTGGCAAAAATAGTCTCACAACCGCTCGCTTTCAGCTCAGGCAGACCACTTGTTACCGTATAAAAATCTAGCCCTGCCATCTTCAATCGCTGCCATCGCTGCTTGCTGGATATTCTTAGGCGTCGGAAAATCTGGCTCTCCTAAGGTCAAAGAAAGGATATCCCTGCTTTCAGTTTTTAAAGCTTTTGGCCCAGCTGCGCCGCCAAAGTCACACTTTCTTCCATATTTAAAAACACGATTGATAATTTACAGCCCTCCTTGCTGAGCAATGTCTTGCTTTCAAATCCGATATTGTAATAAGTGCTTCAGACTTAATTTCCCAAACAGGCTGACCGTCTAAGTAACCAAAAAGTGGTCTTATCAATAGTCGCTCCATTTTTCCTTGGCCACCCTGCTCTGCCTCTGCCTGACTCATCCCATCTTGCAAGCGATAGACATGGATCTTGTTTGAATTTTTGGAAATCAGAACAGCTTCTTCCTCTGACTAGCTTTCCAATCAGCTATACATAGGACTCTTTGCCATTGTAAATCGAAAAGCTCGTCAGACTTTTCCAAATCTGCATATTCCTCAGCGATTTCTTGAGAACCTTCCTTAGCTTGACTGCCAAGGCTCGATAGCAAGGTACAACATCGTAAAAATGAAAAACAAGGGCCGTGAGGACCGAGAAAAAGCCCAATGGCATAGTGCCTTATAGGAAAATTTAGCCCTTTCTTTAATTTTTATGTTTCACTGAATCATTATACTACAAATAGCTCTGATTTTTTCTAGGACTTTTATTACATTTGCATTTATTACTACTTATTGATAAAATATTGCTATGAAAAATAACTGAAAACCTAGACAAGGATAATCTACTTGACCTCAAGGGCAATTATCGTTCTCCATAAGGCGGAGCGCACCATCCGTAATCTCGAAGCTCAAATTTTTAAAAAGCATAATTTGGATCGCCAACCCAATCTTCCGTTTTGGAAACCTTATATAGTAAAGGAGAACTGCGGATTCAAGATTTGATTGACAGCATGCTGGCTACATCGGAAATCATGACGGTCGTTATCAAAAACATGGAAGAGATGGTGGATGAGTCGCAGCTGCAGCGATCCCAATGACCGCCGCTCCTTCCTCATCCAACCAACCGACCAAGGCCAGAAAAAGATCGAGACTGTCTTGCCAGAGCACATCATGCCAATATCCGCCATATGACTGCATTCCTCTCCCAAAACGACAAAAAGAAGATTTAGTGCGGATTTTAAAAACTTTCAAAGAGCTGAGCTAAATTATTGCTAATTAGTGACAATTGTTGTAACATAGATAGTAACAAAGAGGGCACCTCTTAAATAAAAGATAAAATGGAGGACACACTTATGTCTAAAGTACTATTTATTGTTGGCTCACTTCGTCAAGGTTCATTCAATCATCAGTTGCCAGCACAAGCAGAAAAGGCTCTAGCTGGCAAAGCTGAGGTTTCCTATCTGGACTACAAGGATGTACCATTCTTTTAACCAAGATCTCGAAAGTCCAGCCCCAGCTGCTGTTGCTAAGGTTCGTGAAGAAACCTTGCAGCTGATGCTATCTGGATCTTCTCACCCGTCTACAACTGGGCCATCCCAGGTGTGGTAGAAAAACTTGCTCGACTGGACTTCACGCGCACTTGATTTGTCAGACCCTAGCGGCCCTTCTGCTCTAACGCCAAAGTGGTGACTGTTTCATCTGTTGCTAACGGCACTTCACCTGACGAGGTCTTCAAGCACTACCGTAGCCTCCTTCCATTTATTCGCATGAATGTGGTTGATCAATTTACTGGTGTCGGTATCAATCCAGAAGCTTCGAACTGGCACAATTAGTCCTTTCAGAAGATCAAGCTTTGCTGAGCTTCTGCCCAAACAGATGCCCTCCCAGCAGCTATCATCAAAGATAAAATAAAAACATGCAGCAAGATTTCGAGAAATACTCGCTTCATGTTTTTATTTTAAAGATAATGGCTGCGACGATTGGACTGACAATTAGCATACATGATCCCTGTCACTCTGATTGCAAGACCTGCCATAGCTCCAGCAACATGTCCATATTTGAAAGTTGTTCCTGACCAACTGCATGTCCTGTACCACCTAGGCCAAGCCAACTGCTACTGGATCCTTAATTTTCAGCAGTTTAGAATAGTCGGTCCCATGACACTTGTCAAAAATACCTGTCGCTCACAACAACCACCAAAGGTAACAGTTGTCAAGCCCTGCATTTTATCAGTAATGCCCACTGCCATCGCTGTTGTGACAGATTTTGGAAATAGGGAAATCGCTAAAAAGAAGTCCATCCCAAAGAATTTTGCAAGCAGAGCCGTGAAAGTCGTATTGACCACTACAGCCACAAAGGTTCCTAACAGAATACTGCGAGCGTGGTGCTTCATCAGGTGGAAGCGTCTCATAAAGCGGAATTCCTAAAGCAACCGTAGACGGTACGATTAAATTGTTCAAGTAAGCTCCCACCGACATAGTAGTCCTTATAAGAAATTCCCGTTAATTTCAAAAAAGCAATGACCAAAATCGCTGCTAAAAGGAGAGGAGTTGTCAAAGGATGTGGAAATCTACGGAAAATCAGCATCCCAATGAGGTAGGCCAAAATGGACAAGGCGAGTCCAAATAGCGGGTTACTCCATAGATTAGACATGATCCATCCCTCCTTCCTCATAATCGCCTTCAAAATGCTGCTTGATGAATTGCACTGACAAGGGCAATGACGATCACATTTAAAAACAATGGCGCCAAGGATAATCAAGATAATCGGCAGCAGATAAGGAGCAATCACGTGAAATTTATCCATAATACCAACCGCTGGCGGCAGAAAAAGAATAGCTCATATTGGCTAACAGGAAGTTTCCGACCATACTGACGTGGCGGAGCCTCAATAACTTAAACTGCAAAGCAAGAAATAGCAAGATTAAGCCGATAATACTACCTGGAATGGGAAGATGGAAGACACTTGATATCCCCTCTCCAATGATGGAAATCGAGAAAATAATCATCAACTGGACACATAATTTCATGCAGAACCTCCGAAACTTTCTATGTACAGTTTACTCCTTTTTCAGAAAAATTTCAAGGTTTTTCTCAACATAAAAGATGGAAACGAATCCATCTGATTTCTTACATACTATCCTTACTGCTAGCATTCTGCGGGTCTCAGTATTAAAACAAAGTGATTGTCGTTCTTCGTCCTGCTATCAAAACGCCTCTAGGCGCTTCTTGAAACTACAACGGAAGACATGGGATCTGGAACCCACGGCCTGACACGCCTCACTGTGCTTCCAACACAGCCCCTTAAGCCTCTTGAGTAATCTTCCATACAAGAGAAAGACTTGCTTTCAAAACTTCATCCATTATACCACATCTGCAGCTCCAGCCGCTATACTCCGTTATATTTTTCGAAATTTCTATTAATTCCAAAACATGTTGGTTGATGCTAGGAGCTCTGTGGTATCAAATCGATATTTCTAGCTTGTAAGGTTGAGGATCGCCTTCTTCTTTTTCCCTAGAAGAAATATCATAATCAAGAGCAGAGCATCCCCATAAAAGGAAAACACGATCATCGTAAGTCCTCAAACTAAAACTTATGAGGATGATTTCCTTATTGATCATGATGGTCATCCCTCTTTATCTAAGCGATACCAGATACGCTGGTTTAAGACGAGATTGGTACTCATATTCATTTGGATACAAGAAGTCAAAGTATTGTTTCCATTCAGATCCACCAGAGTAGCTGAACTATATTGATAGTTTCGAAAACTGCTCCATTACCTGAGCAACAATCGGCATGTGTCGCTCTCTACCTCTCAAACAGTAATAAAATTCTACATGACCATCTGTGATGACCACTCCGACATAGATAGCCGCAATGCGGTTCATCATCTTTCTGAAAGACGATCTTCGATAAGATTCAAATTAGAAAAATCTCCCGTCATAATCTGGAAACCCTGTTTCCGACTCAACCTTCAAAATAGCAATTCTCAACCATGCAGGCAAGTAAGTATAGGATGGATAGGGAGCGATAGAATTCAACGCCAATTTAGACGGATACTAGCCATTCTGGTCATCAATAAGGGTCGAAAAAGAGCCCCATCTCATTCGGAAGATTTTCTAAATCAACAGAAACTTCCTCACTGGGTAGGATGACTTATCTTGACTCTTCCTAAGATTTTTCCAAAAACTCATATCATCAAAACCTCATTTTACATATCCCTATGGAGCCGGTGCGGAGTCGAACCCACGTCCAAACACCTGCCAACACATTTGTCTCACGACCATAGGCTATCGTCTTCATTTAACTCAGCTTTGACATGGCTCATGCCCAAGCCAGCAAGAGTCTCATCAATCTCTTGTAAAAACTCCTTAGACTTGATTTTACTCGTAGCTTGCCTCGTTACAGACCGGTCATCAGACACAAAGCACAATCCGAATCAGGTCACCGCTGGCTGGTTTTTATAGGCAGCTAAAAGCGTAAGAATTGTTATTTTTGCAGTTATATTTAACTGGCGTTTTTACATCCGCTAGATGAGTCGCAAATGTGCCGCATAATGCCTGTCGAATCCGTAACGACCCCAAGACAAGTGCAAACTATTATACCAAAATAATGTCCTAATTGCAAAAATGAGATAAAATTACTCAAACATGCTAAAATTCCCTTGATATAAGGCACCAAGGAATTTGACTACATATGATCTTTTCACTGCAACTCATACCATTTTAGCCTTGGCTCTTGGCTGTCCTGCTACCGACATCTCCATCACTATTATAGCTTCCTTGCTCCCAACTCCCGTCGAAGCATGAACGATGATTTCTGATCAATAGGCGTCGGGCTCTGTAATCAACTTCTAAGCGGGCTGTGATAAAGCGTCCAATGACTCGTATCTCAGGTCAAGTCTCAAGCCTTTTCTTGATGGGCAAAACCAAACTGCTGAAGCCGTTCCATGGCAATCAAAAATCATGGCAAATCATGCCACCAAAGAGATTGGCCGGCACACCACCGAGTATAGTGAGATTCTGGTCTGATTCTCAGTGATACATTCCTTTCCCATCCAAGCTAGGATAAGTCTTTCAAATGTAGGCTCTAGCTCATTCTTAGGACCACAACCCCAGCAATGTTGAAAACGCGTCGCCATATGTATCTTGAATCGCAATCTTTCTTGTTCCTAAAGTCATACCAGTTCCTTTCAATCTTGTAAGCGCTATTTTGATTATTATATCAGCCTTAGGCAATAGTAAATAGAAAAACGGAGCCAATATCTTTTTAATTGTTGCTATAATCTGATTTTATAGAGAGCCAAAAATGCAGACTCTGAATGTTACACCTCGTTTCTCTCATTAAGAATACTTATTTTCAGCCTGAATAGTCTTTCTAAAGCATAGAAGAAAACCAAGAAAAGCCCAATCTGGCTTCTTTGGTTTCATCTAATTTTATAACTTCTTCTATTGTGAATAGTTCCTGAATTGGTCTCAAAAATAATCCGTTCAATATCAGACAAGCAGATAGAGATTGTTGTTGCTAGGTTAAAGAAGGCTGATAATAAATCGTTGCCTTGGATTTTGGTCTCCAAAACTCTGCATCTTTTCTTGAATGTTCTGAGTCGGCATTTGACCTGTTTGAGCCAGTTGCTGCAGCTCTTTCTGGAAAGCTAGGTAGTCATCAAAACAGCCTTTGGCTTCACTATTCGCATTGGATAGCCTGCTTGCTTTCTCAGCACAGTGCTTTGTACTCTGGCATTTCACGTAGTCCTCGACTGAGTTCATTAGCTAAATCATAAATATTTCGACATAGAGTTCTCCATTCTATATTAGTCTACGGACACTAGGTAATCCGTATTTTCTTTTAATATTTTAGCAGATTTTTCAAATCCTAGTGATTTTTAAAGGTGAGTTTGCAGAATACCGTTGATATCTTCGGTTTTCCTCTGTTGATACGAATATTGACGACTGAAATTCCACGCAGAAGCTCCAGAATGCCCAAAAATCGCATCTCTCGCTCAGGCACTTCAATAAAGAGGCTCAGAGCTATCCACACCTGCTCGCATGAATTTCCATCTGCTTACGGCTCTGCCGTCCCTCGATCGAAAAATTCCCGAGATAGCTAGTCTCGTCCTGCCTCAATCGCTGCGGCCACCTTGTCTCAACTGATCTTTAAAATCTTCCAGCGGCTCCAAGATAGCTTGAGGATTCTGTCAAGAGGATAGAGGTCCACATGACCCGGCTCACTCTCGCAATCCGCGTCATATCTCGAAACCACCGGCTGCAAAAGATTGGTCAGCTCATGCTCGGGCTATGCTGCCGCCTGCTCCAGTGAGGCTGGAGGCGGGATATGCGGAAAGTGACTGATTTTGACTCGGTCACCGGTCGTGCTCAGCTGCATCCGCCCCTGATAAAGCTGGGGCAAAGGAAGACCACCCAGCAAGTCTTTCATTTCCTCAATAGTACCAGGTGTGGTCAGACCAGAGGGCGTGAAGATATAATAGGCATTTTCAAAGAGGGTGACATGGGCAGCCTTGGCTCCGGTCTTGTGACTTCCAGCCATAGGGTGAGCTCCGACAAAGCGGACGGGCTTATTCTGCAGATACTTTTCTGCAGCGGCCACAATCTCTGCCTTGGTCGATCCAGCATCTGAGATGATAACATTTCCTTCAGGTCCAGCTCCGCCAGATTTTCTGATAAATGCTATGGTCTGCTTGATGGGCACAGCCAGAATAATCACATCAGCCAATGGAGCAAAGGCCGCAAAATCAGCCGTCACTCGGTCTACCATTCCACGTTCCAAGGCAACTCTGCGCGATTCTTCACTGCGATTATAGCCAAGAATCTCTATCTCAGGATGAGCTCGCCTAATGCCCATGGAGCCAAAGAAGCTCCAATCAGTCCCAGACCTGCGATATAGACTGTCTTTCTCCATGCCCATCCCTCCTTCTAAAAAGTTCTTGACAAATTCCCGATGGCGGCTACCGCTATCCTTTTAGTTCTTCCAGATTGTCCGAAGAAAAACTTCGCTAGGACTTCAGTGGCTAAATTGTTGCCACCACGCTTTCCATGACAACACCCGCCGCTGGCAGAGCTGTAGGATCGCTCCGCTCCACTGTCGCCTTTATAAGGCTCGTGGGTCCTCAATATCCACGCTCATCAGTGGTTTGTAAAGGGTTGAATGGGCTTCATAACACCTCTGTACCACGATTGGCTGACCATTGGTCATACCGCCCCTCAAAGCCGCCTAGATTATTAGTCCCATGCGAGTGAAGCCATCTTCCTCAGACCAAAGGATTTCATCCATGACTTGACTGCCCTTGAGACAGCCCTGGCTTCAAAGCCCACACCAAACTCAACTCCCTTGAAAGCATTGATGGACACGACTCCTGAGCAATCTTGGCATCCAACTTCTTTGTCCCATTGGACATAGGAGCCCAGACCGACCGGACACACCGCCAACGACTGTCTCGAATGACACCACTGATGGTATCCCCGTCTTCTTAATCTGATCAATGTAGGCCTTGATTTCTTCTTCGCGCTCGATTGACAATGGAAACCTCTGACTGGGCAGCTCTTCCCTTTGATTTCTGCTACAGTCAGATTGTCTGGTACATCAACATCAATGCCACCGAAGGTCACGATATGACTGGCTACCTCTACACCAATTTCTTCCAGCAAACGCTTGGCTACCGCTCCAACTGCTACACGCATGGTCGTTTCGCGGGCAGAAGAACGCTCCAGAGAATTTCGCAAATCGTCAGCGGTATTTCATACCACCAACCAAGTCCGCATGGCCAGGGGCGTGGTTTGGTAATCTTGCGCAGCCCTTTTTATTTTCATCCACATCTGCCGCGCTCATAATCTCCAGCCACTTCTGATGATCCAGATTCGTAACATTGAGGGTAATCGGGCCGCCCATGGTCAAGCTTCATGACGAACCCCAGACGTAATCTCGACTTGGTCACTCTCAATCTTCATGCGGGCACCGCGGCCGTACCCACCCTGGCGGCGCTTGAGCTCAGCATTGATGTATTCAGCGGTCAGAGGAAGACCAGCCGGCACTCCCTCAATAATAGCTGTCAGACGTGGTCCGTGGATTCTCCTGCTGTTAAATATCTCATACATTTTTCTCCTATTTCTGGGATGGAAAAACTGGACGTCCTGTCTTTTTTCATCAAAACCGTCCAATCGTCTTAAACTCCATCTGGCACTTATTTCTTCAGAAATTCTTTTCATCTCTTCCAGCGGAATCTGGTGAATACTAGCCGAACCCAAGTCAGGAACCAGTACTAGTTTAATAGAATTCCCTCGAGCCTTCTTATCATGGGTCAAGGCCTGATAAAGAGCATCTCATTCCAAGGCTGGTAATCCACCGGCAAGCCAAACTTCTGACACATACGGATGATGTCTTCTGTAATTCCAGCTGGCATGAGGCCTTTCTTTTCAGCTACGCGGGAAACCTGTACCATGCCAATCGACACAGCTTCACCGTGCATGACTTTTCCATAGCCCGCCGTCGCTTCAATAGCGTGCCCACATAGTATGGCCGAAATTCAGATAGAGACGAACGCCATTATCCAGCTCGTCCTCGACCACAATCTTACGCTTGACATCGCAGGAATGGTAGATGATGCTCTCCGCATGCTCCAAAATCGACTCTAGGACTGCCATCCATTTCTGACAGCTCATCCCAGAGTTCCTTATCCTCAATCAAGCCGTACTTGACCACCTCGCCCATGCCTTCGATCAGTTCCCTGCTGACCCTAAAGTATGCAAGACTTCTGGATCAATCAGAACCCCGTCAGGCTGGGTAAAAGTCCCTGACCATATTCTTGGCCCAAGGCGTATTGACACCTGTCTTACCACCGATAGAGGAGTCCACTTGAGCTGTCAGGGCTGGTCTGGAATCTGCACAAAAAATGAATCCCCTGCATGTAGGTCGAAGCAACAAAGCCTGCCAAATCACCGACAACACCACCACCCAAGGCTACAATGCTGTCACTGCGGGTCAGGCCAACCTGACCAGAATTCATAAGCTTTGTTGACCGTCTTTAAGTTCTTGCTGGCTTCGCCCTCCAAAAAGTCAAAGCACAAAAGTCTCAAACCCCAGCAGCTGCCAAGCTCAGCTTGACCTTTTCCGCATAGAGTCGAGCGACTGATTGTCCGTGATGATGACCACTCTTGAGGCTGCCAGCTGGCTCAGCCACTTTCCAGCCTGAGATAAGGCTCCTTTTTCGACGAGGAATATCATAGGGATGATGGGGAGATTTACATTCAATTTCATAAGCTACCTCCTGTTTTTCCTGCTCCACCACAGAGGAGCGAGTACGAGTGACTATTTATACAGAGCTCAAGGCTGCCAAATTTCCTGACAAGGCATGGGTTGTCCTGTCCAAAGCTCAAAAAGCTTCTGCAGCCTGATAAAGCAACATACCCAGACCATTCACTCGCCACTACTTTCTGACTTCGAGCCCACTTTAAAAAGGTGTTCTCAAAAGGTTTATAAATCACATCCGCGACTAAAATCTGGCTCGGCAGCTGAAATACTTTCAGCTAATGGCAAAGTTTTCTTCCATCCATACCCACACTTTGTTCCATTGACCAAAAAGGTCTGATTGGTTAATTTTATCCTGCAGGTAGGCAAGTCTTCTAAGTTCAATACATGAATCTTACTCTTAGTCTGGCGCGGCTGATAGCTGCCATCTTGCTGACAGTCTTATCTATAGGAAAGACTGCCGGTAAAGACAAAGATTTCCTCTGCTTGATCCAAAGCAGCTTGAGTGATAATAGCTGTCGCGGCCCTCCAGCACCCAAAATGGTCATTTTTGCCCTGAATAGCAAAAGACGGCAAGCTCTTAAAAATCCCTTGCCATCCGTATTATATCCTATCAATGTACCATTTTTATTCACCACTGTCATTCACAGCCCCTGATAAGACGGGCACTGGGAGCTCAATTCATCAAGATATTGGATGACTTCCTGCTTGTAGGGCATTGACAAAATTTTATCCCAAACATATTATACCTTCGGATATTAGCAACGGTCGCTTCTAAATCCTCTGCTCCAATTTCCCAAAGCAAGGTAGACACCATTGACAGCAGTCTTCTCAAGGGCAGTATTATGAATAAATGGTGAAATGCTATGCTTAATCGGTTTAGCAACTACTGCTGCTAGACGAGTATGGCCATCAATTTTCATTTAAAATCTCCCGCACAACCTTCATGTTTGCTAGGGAAAACCTGACCGGTGCACTCGGCTGTTCAACGCTGGCAAAAGACCAGCTGGAACCTGTCAAATCTGCAGCTAAGCGAGAAATCTTTCCGACTTTTCCCCATAGAAATCGTTACATACCTTGCTCAGGATTCAAAAATCTTAAATCCACGAGTGTAGTTCATCAGGTCCAAGACATCCTGCTCATTGTGCCATGACAGAAACTTTTGACCACTTTTTGGTGCCAAACTTGTCAATTCTGACAGAATTTCCATCATATTTTTCAGCGTTTCCTCAAAATTATGATAACTGAGAACTAAATTTGGAAACTCGAGCATTTCTTCAAATTTATCTTTATGCGAATAGTATTCAAAAATCAACATAGTCTGGCGAATAAAAAATTGGCTACTTCTTTTGATAAGAGCAACATATTCATCATCTGACAGATCAATTTCGCCACCTTCTCCGCGACTTCGCAGCGTGAAGAGCACTCACGGCCAGCAAATTTCTCGAAAATAGCAGGAGCAACGTTCAGAATGTCTCTTTCGGCAAAAAGTCCGCGCGCCATCTCGATAATGTCAGCATCATCATAGCGACTCACATCAATTGCTTTTAGCCTCTTCTAAACTTCTGGGCATGATTGAAACGACTAATTTCATTTGTCCACCTTTAATTGTAAATACCTTTGAGGTAGTTACTATTCTCATCTTTCTATTGTATACAAAGTCTGCTGGAGACCATATTCCGCTAGATAGCGGTGAGGAACTCCTGCAAATCCTTTTTCAATTTCTTTTTAAACTTACTTTTAGAGACATTGGCTGCGTTGGTCGAAAGAATCAATGTTCCTTTTGGACCTCAAGATTTCCAAGGCCTGAGCCACCAAACGATGATAATCTTCGAAACAGAGAGTCTGTTTCTTTATTAGCGAGCAAAGCTCGGCGGATCAAGGACAATCACATCATATTTCAACTCGTGACGCTTGGCGTATTTGAAGTAATCAAAGACATCCATGACCACGAAACGATGGGGCTCTAAATCCAAACCATTGGCTTCAAAATGCGCCTGAGAAAGCTCGCGGCTACGTTTGGGCCAAATCCACCGAAGTTGTTTGACTGGCACCGCCCATGGCGGCTGCCACCGAAAATGCTGCTGTGTAGGAGAACATATTGAGCAGACTTTCTTTCCGCTAGCTAAGCCGTCAACCAGACTCCCCCGCACCTCGTGCTGGTCTAGAAAAATCCCAGTCATCAGTCCATCATTCATGAAGACTTGATAGCGCACGCCATTCTCCAAAACCGTAAAATAGGCTGGCGCTCTGCTCCGTAGAGGTGGGCAGACTCATAGTCCAAACCCTTGAAGCGAATCTTCCCGTAAGCTCCAGCGACCTCAGGAAAGACCTGTTGGAAAGCAGCCACTATCTGGTCCTTGATTGAAAAACAAAGGAATTGTACCAAGAGAAAACGCATATTTCTCATAGATATCAACCGTAAAACCGCCAAAAACCGTCACCTTCTTGGTTAAACAGGCGATAGGCTGTCGTATCCCTCTCGCATGACGGTAATAGAAACGCTTGTCTTTAGCTTTTTCAAATAAATGCTGAAAAGAAAGCTGAGTTCAGCTCTACCTGCAGATAGGAAATCAGCCAGCCAAGTCCCTTATTTTTGTAAGGAGAGATAAGCCGTTCCCAAAAACTTCCCTTGCTGACTATGCAATTCCACACATTGATCAGTGAATGAAAGAGTTGGAAAAATCATTCTTATCTAGAACTAAAAATTCCTTTTCTCAACTTTTCCTCTGTCTGTTTATTAACAGTAAGTTTCTTCATAAGCATTATTATACTCAAATATTGTGAAAATTCTCAAAGCATATTTATTATTTTCACATAATCTTGTTTTAGTAGAAGAAATTTTCAACATTTTTATATATTAAGTATTTATTTTAACAGGCGGGCTTTCAAAGCAAGCTTCCTCTACTACCACTTTCCACTATCTATCATGAAGCAAAGTCAGTTTAATTTTTAGATATTCTTGCGAACAATCCTGAAGCTAGGAAATAATTGCCCCTTATTAAATTACCTTACAAATAAAATAAACCAAACACTAAATCACCTCAATTTTTCCTCAACTTGAAAAATTGTGATATACTTAGAAGAAGAGAATTTTTGAGGAAATAAGACAAGGAAGTATCTTTCTGTGAAAAATAACCAAGAATTTACTCAATTTTATGAGTACAAGGCTCGGTTTCGTCTTGAGCTTACTCACGATTTATTGGTTAAAAACCATGTGGGCTATACTGTTGATTTTAATTTAGATATTCAAGGAGCCTATCAAATTTTTCTGGCTCTGATTAACCCTTTCCCAATTGGACTTTTTACTGATTGGGCTTGCTCTTTATATCAAGCCGACTAAGCTTTTTATTGTGTCAGCACGGCTATCTACATCATGCTCTTTTGTCTGGTTGGTCTCAAACTCCATCTACTACTGTGAGTTTACCGACTTTGTGACAGTCAATACCATGTTGGCCTCTCAGCAAAGGTGTCTGCAGGTCTCGGGGCAGCAGCCATGGAGCTCTTCCGCCCTTGGGATGCTATCTATATCATTGATTTCCCCATTCTAGGCTGGCTTTTTATAAAAATATATCCGCTTGGATCATCGTAGGTTTAATTTCCGCGCCAGCTTTTGCCGTGACATCCCTATCAGCGATGCTCTTTTTCAGCCAATCTTTTCCTAGCAGAAATTGATCGTCCTGAGCTCCTGACACGCGGATTTTCAAATTACTATGTCGTTCGCGCCCTTGGTCTTCCCGCCTTTCTCGGCTACAGTGCCAATCAAAACCCTATGCTGCTAATAAAGAGCGTTCCAAAGCCTCTGCCAAGGATCTAGAACCCGTTCAACAATATATCCAATCCCATTATGCTGAGCCAAACTCTGAATACTATGGTATTGCCAAAGGTCGCAATGTTATCTATGTCCATCTAGAAAGCTTTCAGCAGTTTCTGATTGATTATAAACTGCAGATGGAGGGCAAGGAATACGAGGTTACGCCTTTCCTCAACTCCCTTTACCACTCCAACTCAACTTTGGCTTTTTCAAATATCTTTAACTGTGTCAAGGCTGAAAGACTTCTGATGCGGAGACCATGATTGAAACGGGTCTCTTTGGTCTCAACCAAGGCTCCTTCATGGTAAACTCACGGCGGTACCAATACCCAGCAGGCAGCACCTTTTATCCTGTCAAAAAAATGGAGATTACACATCTGCTGTTTTTCCATGGAAATACAGGTAGTTTCTGGAACCGTAACACTGCCTACAAGCAATGGGGGCTATAATTATTTCTTCGATGCGTCCTACTTTTTACCAAGCAAGACGAGACCAACTCCTTCCAGTATGGCTTGAACGATAAAATTATGTTCAAAGATTCCATCAAATATCTGGAACATTTACAGCAGCCTTTCTATGCCAAATACATCACCGTCTCCTAATCACTCATCCTTATACGACCAGCTTGATTGGCGATGAGATTGGTTTCCCACTGGCAGATACCAAAGACGAAACCATCAATGGCTATTTTGCAACAGCAAACTACCTCGACTCAGCTGTCAAAGCCTTCTTTGACTACCCTAAAAGAAGCTGGACTCTATGAAAATTCAATCATTGTCCTCTACGGAGACCACTATGGAATTTCTAATTCTCGTAATCCAGCTCTGGCACCTTTGATCAATAAAAAAATTCTGAGACATGGTCTAGCTATGACAACGCCATGTTGCAGAGAGTGCCATACATGGTTGTGATACTCGGAATGGAAAAAAAGGAAAAATTATCGATACCTTTGGAGGACAAATCGATATGCTGCCAACCTTGGAGCATTTATTGGGAATTGACTCCAAAAATTACCTTCAAGTCGGGCAAGACCTCCTCTCACCTCAGCACCAGCAAATCGTGGCCTTCCGCTCAACCAATAACTTTGTAACACCAAAATACACAAGTTATAGCGGCCGCATTTACAACACACACAAACTGGTGAGGAGATCACTCTACAGACGAGTCAACAACAGCTGAACTAGAAGCTATCCGAACAGCCGCAAATACACAACTGAAAATGAGCGATGCTATTCAGACAGGGGACCTATTCCGCTTTTACACAGGCAATAATCTAGGAAAAAGTCAATCCTGATGATTACAACTATATCAACTCTTTGAAAGCCCTCAAGGCCATTGAGAAAGAAAAAGGCGACCAATCAACCAGTCTTTATTCAAAAACGTGGCGGTGTATCCTCTGTGGATCTCTTTAATTCACCAAGTTATCGAGCACTTCACCCAGAACAATTTCACTCTAGCACTAGCAGCGAAGAGGGAACTAGCGGAGAAATCTTCCAGCTCTTCTAGCTCCTCCAGTTCGAGTGCTAGTCCCTAATATCTATGAGACTACTCAACTCTTCCTAAAGCATTGAAAAATGTTTTGGGGAGAGTTTTTATTTTTGAAGCACAAAAAGATTGAAAACTTAAGCTGCAAAGCCTGTCTCTCAATCTTTTTCTTATTTTTATTCATATTATGCAATCACTTCAAAAACAGAAGCGGTCAGATTTTCAACATAGAAGGGTCTCTTATGACGACTATTTCCGACCAACAAACGTAGGTGATCCGCATTCTCAAGGTAATATGGCAGGCCACTTGCGTTAAAAATGATTTCATAATGTTTTTCATCTTTAATCTCAAAAATGACGATACCACTGCCAGCAAAAGGCTTCTCTTACAAAGACATGTTTGTAAATCTCTTCATAGGTTTTGATAAGAAAATTCCTTCTGACTTGTCTCTTTAAGTGAATAATCTGCTTGATATAGTCAATACTCTCCTGATGTTGGCTGATCAGTTCCCAATTCACTTGGTTGACAGCATCGGGAGCATTGTAGCTGTTCATTGCTCTGTCACGGTCGCTCAGGCAGGGACTTGGCCCTCTTCGCCTGTTCCTACTAGTTTTGTGCGGGAAAAATTCTTGGCCCAATTCCATAAATGCCATTCCCCTGCATAAGCAAAGTTCATAGCTGTTGCCAGCTCAATTCTTTTTGGGCCCTGAGTGACCTCATCATCTTCTGGGTGCAAGTCAACCAGCAAGTCATGCAGATTGAAATTATCATGCGCCTCCACATAATTAAGAACTTGGCTCGGTGTCAAATAGGAGCCTAACTCACTGCTACCCAAAATAGCCTTTGCTATAATATCTTCAGTCGCTTGTCCGCTCACATAACCAGCTTTCAGACCACCGTAGACTTCAGCACCCTTTATCGCATCACGCTGTGTATCATTGAAGAAGCCAATTCGCGGCAGTTGATAAGCATTGTCTTTCTTAGCCTTGTCCTCTGGCATCAGGCCTGTTCCCATATCCCAACCTTCACCATAAAGCAAAAATCCGTGGATCAATTTTGTCCATTTCTTCTCGGATGATATTCATGGTGGTGACATCATGGATTCCCATCAAATCAAAACGGAAGCCATCCACATTGAATTCTTCTACCAATAGCGAAGTGAATCAACTCATGAATTTGCGGAACATTTCATGCTCACTACCGTCTCGCTGCCAACTTGGTACTGTTTTGAAAGAACCGTTGGGATTCATCCGGTAGTAATAATCGGGAACCGTTGACTGAAAGGCTGAGTCAAAAGTCGAATAAATATGATTGTAAACCACATCCAAGGTCAAAAGAAATCCCTGCATCATGATAAGCCTGAATCATGGTTTTCAAATCTCGGATAGCCTGACCCGGATCATCTGGATTAGAAGAAAAACTGGTTTCTGGTGCATTGTAGTTCTGTGGATCATAGCCCCAGTTATAAGTAACTTTGCCATTTTTCGTCATAGTCCTTGTGTCGATCAGAAACCGGCTGGAGCTGCACGACATTGATACCTAGATTGCGAATGTAATCAAAAAGTGGTCTGGTCTCCTGACTATTTCTAGTGCCACCTTGACAAGCACCTAAAAACGTACCTCGCAAATGCTCTGCGACACCGGAACTAAGCGATTTGCTAATATCTCGAGATATGCATCTCATAGATGACCGCCTGATTCGGATTATCTAAACGCCAAGTTGCCTCCTTGCCTTGACCATACCTTTAAAACCAGCAACAGTCTTGTCCTGTTCAGCAACAATAGCTGAGCGCTTGCCATCAGGACTGGTGGCGATTGTATATGATCGCGCGTCAAAATGCTGGTTTTCAAAATGAACATGATACTGGTAGGCCTTGCCAGCTAAATCTTCTGGCACTTCCACCGACCAAACTCCGATTGTATTTTTGCATGATCGATGCGAATAAATTTCGCCCTTTTCCATAGGGAATTCTTTATAAACGGCTGCTTGATTATCGGAGTTTCATAAACAACCAATTCAACCTTTTTGGCTGTTGGAGCCCAAACTTTAAACTTATTTACTTGCCCCTGCAGACGATGCCCAAGCCAACCCTTGGTAGCCCCAGCATTCATCAAAAATAATCCGACCGCATGGCCACATCGAAATTATGAGGACGTCGCCGCGAATATTGGTGGCTCGTCGTCGCCGCTTGCAAGGAATAGTAGACCTGATGATCGCCTTCAATCAACCAAACCTCTGTGGGCAAATGAACTGGCAATAAATCAATGTGGTAGTCGCAAGATTGGCTGGACCAGTCTGAACGCTTGACAATCACATGAGCCTGACTAAGAGGCTCCCAACTTTTAAAAAGATAGTTCTCCTGGATACCAAAAATAATCTAGTTTAGAAAAAGGTGCTTCTTTTTCCCCACTGATCCGTTCGCCACTGCCACAAATCATAAGAAAAGTAATCTCCTTAGGGATTGTGGTAATGGACAATGACTTTATAGTCTAGCATTTTTCATTTATCTCTTCATTCTAATTTTCTAAGGAAAGAGCGTCTCATCGATTTCATCTATATTGGCGAAAACTCCAGATGATTGTGCAAAACTTCCAATTCTACTGGTGTATCTCCTCCGTACTCACCGTCCAGATTCAACATAAAGGCTTTTTATCTAATACCTCTAGCTTCAATTTGTTGGTTTTCAGATATTCAACATTGGCATCCGTCACATGTTGGCCACCATTAATTGCTTGTATGATGAGACTAAGCATATCAAACAGCTTAGCTGTTTTACAAGAATCAAGGTGAAATTTCCATCGTCCAGTTTTTGTATCTGGCGCTAGTTTTTCAAAAGCCTCCGATAGAATTAGTCAAGGCTGCAAAGACAAGCGAAATCTTGCCTCAAAAACACCATGGTCATGCTCAATCCGTACCTTACGGGATTTGAGCGTGGCAGCATTTTTGGCTCCTTCGCTACATAAGCCCAGATAGCCTAGACGGGTCTTGACTTCACTAGGGACGCTGTAAGTCAGCTCTGTCAGCGTGCCCGCCGCCGCAATGTTGATAAAGTATTTGCTGCCATAAGCCCGACCGATATCCATCTGAATCGTCTGGTTCTTTTTCGATAATGCGGGCTGCCGCTACTGGATCTCCCATGGAATTTTCAAGGCACGCGCATAATCATTAGTCGTACCAGTTGGGATGAAAGCCAGCTTGGGGCGCACATCTAGACCCGCAACTCCATTCACTACTTCATTGATAGTACCGTCTCCACCGGCTGCTATGACCAAATCAAAACCTGCTCTTGCTGCTCTTTCAGCTTCTCGCTGAGCAGAGAAAGGCTCTGGAGTCGTCTGGTAGGCACTGGTCTCTAGCCAACATCTTCCAAGACATCCAAGACTTCGAGCAATATTTTTGATAATTTCCCTGCCCAGAAGTTGGGTTATAAATCAATCTTGCTGATTTTATTTTCCATACTCAGCCTCAGCAAGCTATCTAGCCAGTCCTCGTCTCGAATCTCGATCCCAAGTTCTTGAGCTTTGGTCAATTTGCTGCCTGCATCGCTACCTGCCACCACCAAATCTGTCTTTTTAGACACACTTCCAGCAACATTTGCACCCTAGACTCAGCAATTTTTCTTTAGCTTGATTCCGTGTTAATTTTTGTAATTTTCCGGTCAATACGACTGTTTTGCCAGCGAGAGCGGCATCAGCTGCCACTTTCTCCCCAGATAGTCTAGGGTTGACGCCAGCTTCTTGCAATTCCCTGCAAGAGAAGCTGACTGCCTTCCTGCTCAAAGTAAGAATGCAGACTCTGAGCGATAACTGTCCCCAAGCTGTCAATAGAAGAAATTTCCTCTTGACTGGCCTGTGACAACCCTTGATCATATCGTGGAATTTCTCCATCAAAATCCGACTAGCCTGCTTCCCACGTGACGGATTCCCAGACCAAAGAGCAATTTCTCTGCTGAGTTTTCCTTAGAAGCTTGAATGGCATTATACAATTTATTCGCTGATTTTTCCTTAAAGCCGTCCAAGGTCAGTAAATCTTCTACAGAAAGTCGATAAATTCCAGCCACATCCTTGACCAAGTTCTTATCAAAGACCTTTTTCGACCACTGCTGGACCAAGGCCAGTAATATTCATAGCATCCCGGCTAGCAAAGTGAATCACTGCCTTCCTTGATCTGGGCTGGACAGAGCGGATTGATACAACGCAGAGCCACTTCGTCCTCGAAATGCACCAGCTCACTCTCACAGCTCGGACAGTGACTTGGTATTTCCAAAGCCTCTTCTGAGACCCGCTTAGACTCCACCACGCGCAAAAACAGCAGGAATAATATCCCCGCTTTTATAGACGATAACGTGTCTTTCTGACGAATATCCTTCTCTGCAATATAGTCCACATTGTGCAAGGTTGCTCGGCTAACAGTCGTCCCCGCTAGCTGAACTGGCGTCAAGTTCGCCGTTGGAGTCACAACTCCCGTCCGGCCGACTGTCCAGTCAACAGACAGAAGCTGGGCTTCCTTTTCCTCAGCTGGAAACTTATAAGCGATGGCCCACTTAGGTGCCTTGACCGTAAAGCCAAGTTCTTCTTGCACCGCCAGTCATTGACCTGATGACAATACCGTCGATCTCATAAGGCAGACTATCCCGTTCCTGAGCAATCTTTTCAATAAATTCCCAAACGCCATCAATCGAATCCGCTAGAAAAATGAATCGGATTGACTGAGAAATCCAAAAGACGCTAGCTTGTTTAAGACTTCTTCCTCGGCTGCCAGCCTGAGTCGGACTGGCTTCTTGGTAGAGGAAGGTTGCTAGATTGCGCTTGGCACAACTGCTGTATCCAACTGGCGCAAGGTTCCTGCTGCCGCATTGCGGGATTGGCAAACTCAGGCTCACCATTCTCCCTGCCGCAATTGATTAACCGCATCAAAGGAAGCCTTAGGGCATGTAGCACTCTCCACGAACGGTAATGTCCAGCGGTTCTTTCAAAGTCAGAGGAATATCCTTGACCCGCTTGAGGGTTTTTCCGTGATATTTTCACCAACAGAGCCATCTCCCCTGAGTCGCCCCTGCTACCAAGATTCCCTTTTCATAGGTCAGGGAAATAGAAAGCCCATCAATCTTGAGCTCACAAATATGGAAACCTGAGGAAATTCCTTGCGAATCCGCTGGTCAAAAGCCATTAATTCTTCACGTGAAAAAGCATCCTGCAAACTAAAGAGAGGATACGGGTGTGGATATTTTTTTCAAATCCTTTCTAAAATCTTCCCACCCACCCGATGGGTCGGGCTATCAGGTAGGATATCAGTTGGGTACTTTTCTTCTAACTCCACTAGCTCACGATAGAGTCTGTCATACTCGCTGTCCGATACACTTGGCCTGTCTGCCGTATAGTATTCATGGGCGTATCGATTGAGCAATTTGACTAATTCTGACATTCTTTCTTTCATACTTCTATTTTATCACAAATACACAAAATCTTCCTCTATTTGTCCCGAATTCTTCCTAAAAAGAGGACATAAAAAAGAGCGGAAATGCCGCTCTCTACTGTCTTATTTTGTCAAATCAATCCTTTTTGCAATCTGGTTAATAAGGATAGCTCCAGCAATCAAGGAAGCAAACTCTCAATAGCCGTTGTAAACCAAGTCAGGAAGAATGGCAAGCCCTGTAAGAAATACAACTCTGCCGCAATCGTCACCATCGAAATAGAAAAGAAAAATGGCAAAATAGAAGTGATCCAAACGAAGCAAATCTTTAATCAGGTATTGATTCTTATAGCGGCTGAAAAGGTAGACACCTAATGATAGGAAGACTAAAGTTGACCAACCGCCGACAAAGACGTCAATGATTCCAAAGCTATATAGATTGGCAATCATACAGCCGATGGTCACTCCCAGGATGTATTTCCGATTATAAAAGGCCATAAAGTTCATCATTTCAGAAATTCTGAACTGGTAAGCACCATAGCTGATAGCATTTAAAGGGGCGTAATCGTAAGGGCTACATAAATAGCAGCAACAATGGCAATCTGAACCAAATCACGGACTGATAAGTTTTCTTGTTTCATTTTTTTCTCCTTTAGCGCATGAGCGCGTGTAATATGCTTGGCGAAAGAAGTTAAGCGCCAAGGGTTTGCGTCGAGACGGAAAAATCATCTCCCAAAAATCGACAACTTCACTAGTATAGCATAAATCCTAGAAATGTGATAGACTATGCTTATGAAAACTTTGATTAAAAATTCTTTGACAATGAGGTTCTGTCCTATCTTTTCTTTGGTGTGGCAACAACTGTCGTATCCGTTGTCAGTCGGATGCTCTGCTATGAACTGACGGGAAAACGAACTACTGGCTACGATTATTGGTGATATTCTGGGTATTCTCTTTGCCTTTGTGACCAACGATACTATCGTTTTTCAAGCAGAAAAAGACAGGGCTGTCCAGTTCGATTGGTCAAATTTTTCACTGCCCGACTGGCTACTATGGCTTTGAACTTGCTGCTAACCTTTATCTTTGTCACTAGCTTCCCGCAGATTATTGGGCAATTCGTCCACAACGATATTAAGATGGTCAATACCATTGAAACCTTGATAGCTCAAGTGCTGATTATCGTCCTCAACTATATCTTCAGCAAGATTTTTGTCTTTAAAAAACAAGGTAAAAATAAGAATGACTCGGCTTTATCTCCTATAAAAACAAATCTGGACCAGATAATTCTGATCCAGATTTGTTTTTATTTCTTTTAGACTTCAAACTGGGATTTTTCAGCTGTCAAGTGGGTAATATCACCTTTGACACCGAAATATTCCTCAATCAAAGTCTGAAGTTCCGTCATAGCTGCTTGAGCACGCGCCGCCTGCTCTCCATTGATGGCTTCGATAACCAAGATGGCATCCTTGGTCTCTTCTGTCAACATGGTTCGCTGCGCTTCTCTCCAGTTAAGGCAACGGCAGACTGCTCCCTCCTCATCATAATAGATAATTTCCTCCGGTAAAGCCGGTGCGTCAGTCTCAGCTCCCAGTGGGAAAAAGGCTTCGCCACCCTTAGCCTTACCCAAATAAAGACCACCGACAATCTTGTCCAAATCCTCACCGCCATGGAACCGCATAAGAGGGGAAACACTATTATAAATATCTACTAAGGGATTGATTGGGTTAAATTCCCGTCCTTGACTGACCCGCTTGAGTAGGGCTTCGATAGAGGAACGCGCTCCTTTTTGGTCTTGAATTGGCTGAAAGCCTGCCGCCACTCCTGAATGACATCATTCTGAGTGAAATTCTCATCTGGAATAAAGTCTGCTGCTCGCTTTGCGCCCTTGTCCAGCAGGGATTTGAAATACGGGTCCTTACTTTCATCAACTCTATTATCCAGCCCCTTGGCTACTAAAAACACTAATCTGAGCTTCTGGAAACAAAGCCCAAAAATTCATTTTCAACTGTAATTTTCATGCTTCACCTCAATAATTTCTTTTCTGGCCTTTTTGACTAGCTCCCAGTCCTTGGTAATATTCTCTCGGACGCGAACCAGCAACTTTCCTAACTCTTTTCGCTCGTTCTCTGAAAATTTTTTTCCAACGAAACCTGCTCCGAATATTCGTTTTCCGCTAAGATAAGAGGATGAGAGGCCGCCCCTTTTTCAGTAACGAACCATTCCTTGTTCTTGCGGTTATTGGCAGCTGGCCGCTGTTCCAGTAAACCCTTGCTTTCTAGCTTTTTGACTGAACGAGCCACCGTCAGAGCGATCTACCTTGAGCAAGTCTGACAGCTCCTCCTGAATAATCCCGAGGATTCTCCGCAATCCGCACTAGATAGAGATACTGCCCCTGCGCCAAATCTATGTCACTGAAACTCAATATTAGCGATTGAATCCAAAGTCCGAGCAATGATTCCAATCTCACGTAAAATTGACATACCTCCTCCTTCTGAAGATAGTATAACAGATTTTTATTGCAAATGCAATAAAAATACTCTTGGATATTTATCTTTGAAAAATTTCATGAAAAAAACTAAACTTCCACACAGAACTCTTCCGCCTTTCCTTTATCTAGACCATCAAAAAAAGAGGCTAGGAACAAGTCTTAGCCTCACTTTTTGAATCATTACGCTAGGATAAATGATAAATGGGGATAAGGCCGTATTCAGTAACTATCTTATCCAAGTTATATAAGCAAAAGAGAAGGCAAATTGTTTGGAATCTGTTTTTATATGTAAGTAGAGCTGGCACTATCTGTTCGGATGCTACATCCAAAACAAGCTCCTTCTTATCCTCCTAGTTCTCCTTTTTCAACCAGTATTCGGCGTTGTTTGTTCAGTTCGCGGTCTTTGGCAATATCGTAATACAAGTCAAATTCTTCTTTGGTATTGACTGAATGTTCTTGATCATCCTTGCTAAGTTCGGCTGGAATTGTCAACCCTTCGTAAAGGTTTGTATTAGCTGGGACAAAAAGCTGATACAAATCGAGAAACTGTGGGACATCTCCATAAATCTCATCGTTATATATCTTAGAATCAATTAAGAGATAAAACTGTGAATCTTGCTCACTAATACTTGATAAACTTTAGGGCGCAGCTGTCTCAAAACACTTCCCTTCAATACACCTTGGTGGAAGGAAAGTTGATTTTGATACAACTTATCGAGTATAGTAGTTGTTCCAAACATTACTGTCATTTCTTCCATTTTATCCTTTAAAGGACCCAGATCTACCGAAGGGCTTTCAGGATACTTTTGTATTTTTGTATCTTCCCATTCAATTTGCTTGGTTTCTAAATTCAGCCATAATTGTTTTTCTGTGATAACTCCCATCCTCGTTTGTATACTTGTAATGGTATATAATCTTTACCATCCTTTTCGATAATACCACCAGTTTTTCGGGTATATAATCAGGGTTATAGTCCTCTACAAGTTTATAAATATCGAGTTGACTCCTTCCAATTTTCGATCACCTATTCGATAAATGGACATGGCATAATAAACTTCGGGATCCTCTTTTGGTAATTTTTGTGTTCCTCTATAGGGTAGGGAATTATGGAAATAATCACGAACAATATAGCGTTGATTGAGGCCCCATGAACTCCTAAAAAAATTCTCAGCCACTTCTGGATTGTACTTGGCAAACAATTGATCCTCTTCTGGAGTCAGAGACTTCCAATGCACGGCCACTCCTGCCGTCTTCTAAAAACTCATAAGAATCAATTTCCCATTTTCCTGTATAGTAACCCATATTTTCATATTTTTGACGTTCTTGCTGGCCTGCTCTGATTTTTGGCGTTCTTGTTTATCCTGCTCTGATTGTTTGATAACTATGAGTAGCCCCATAGAAGCAGAACACCCAACAGGACAGATCCAACTATTGTTAGTACTTTCTTCACTTCTCTCACCCCTTATTTACCATATTTCTGTTCGAAATACTTTTGAAAAATTCTCTTCCTATAATCTGATTTAGACAATTCGTTAGTTTTGGAATCTGATTTGAAATGATTTGCCAAACTGAAAAACAAAAGAAAGATGTCTTTGTATCATTATACCACATGAGCGATACCGTCGTGAAAAGATAAGAAAAACCACCTGAACATAATTTAAGTGGTTAGCTTCATGTAGAAACGACGTCCTAAATTCCTCACCTCTTCAAGAGACTATGAATAGACTCTATAAACCTTTATCTCTTTTTAGACTTCTTAACATATTCCTTGTACATTTTTGACTTTTTCCCATACCATTCCTCGATGGTATAGCCATATTCTTCTACGGTATTTCTCTTGATTTTTATTGACTGCATTCAGTTCTCTAGCGTTACTACACTGGATTTAAAAATGATACCAAAAATAGGCATAAGAAAAATAGGTGAAATTGGTAATAAAGCAAGCAAGAGATACGCTAGGAAATGATTAAGCCCATGGGTAAAAGAGGTTGATTCCATACATCAACAACCATAAGAACAAAATAACATTCAAAAACTTTTTATAATATTCTGAGGAGAAATAATCCTTGCTAGCGCGCTGCTTTGTAACAAGGATATAAACAAGGTAAATCAGTGATAACACAAAACCAATCCAGTAGACGATACGAATTGCAACTAGAGGGATTAAATACAAGATGGCTCTAAACCAACCATAATAAAAAATCACAATCAGGCACAATTGAAGAATCTGAGTCAATAAATAGGCTTTTAATACGATTTCTTTTGGAAATTATATAAAAGCTAATAAAACTGAGCCAACAAAATAAAAATAGAAGAACAAAACTAGTTGGAGGAATAAGGCTATTTTTCTACTGATGTCAATTGCGTAACTAGGTCATGTCCATCTTCACTAGCCATTCGGAAGCATAGCCATTGGAAAGTATGAGGCCCAAGTAATCAAAAACGAATATAGAGACATTACGAAAATCATTACTAATATATTCCATCCTCGCGTTGTCTCTAGTGCTTCATTAATATCTTTTTGTATCTTATCCATTTATTTTCTCCTATTTGGTTCAGGTTACATTGTAAAAGGAGGTACCATCATCATCAAAATCGAGTGGGTAAACCAGCATTGACTAAACTTCCTGATCCAACGACTCTTTGTATATTTTCGATTCTTTCCCATACCAGTCTTCTATGGAGTAGTCAGATAACTGGCGGTAATCTTCCAAATATTTTTGAGATAGTAGCCTTTGAAAATTGTTCACACTTAAAACATACAGAAAGTAAAGGAAGGGGACAAATATTATTGGATTAATGGCTACAAAAATTGAACGAAAAGGTACCATTTTTGCTGAATAAGATCCGAGTTTGGGAAAAGATGATGGAAAATAACTATTAGGAATAGGATAAGCCCTCCGTACCTTTTTGCAAATACAACAAAAACGGTCGAGAAAATCTGCTCCTCTATTTGAGTAAGTAGACCTTGATACAAAATTTCGAGCGTATTCTTCTGAAAATTTTTGAAATAGTCTAATAAAGTACAAAAATAAAAAGCAACCGTATATAATGCGCCAGATAAAATCATTCCTATTATCGTTCCTGCTCCAGCTATACCTATTACTAGACACTGCAAACAAAGAAGAAAAATCATAAAATTAGACCATACATTGAAGTAATAATATGATAGTATTGACTGATTTTTATTTTGTTAGATCAATTAAATAGCCAGCAAACCCTACAAATCCCAATCCAAATAAAGCACCATTTATGAGGCTTACTTTCATAAATAAAACTGCAAATTTTGAGAATCAACCCAAATACTAAAAAGAAAGATTAGAAATAGGATAAAATTGTATTGTAACAAATCCTAAAAGCTTTCCTCATAACCTTTTTCATTGAAATCCTCAAATGAAGTTTTGATATACTGATCTGTCACTAAGTTCATACTTTCCTCTAACGAGGCATTAAAAAAATTGTTTGTTTCATATTTCACCCTATTATACATCTGTATTCTTATCTGCATGTCCTTCGTCGTCAAATCTCAGAATAAGCTCACCACTACGGCTTTCAAAGTGCGATACGAAACGACTTTGGATGCTTGCATTGAGGACAGCACCGACGATTAGCACCTTGGCAAATCAAGATAAACCAAAACATGATAATCACAACCACCACTGAGCCGACAAACGCACATCTAAAAAAAGCGATCTAGATAAGCTTCCGATATAAACAGTAAAAAGGTTCATGAGGCTATAAATGATAACAAGAACCAAGGTCGCACCTCGGTAACACATAGCGGATTTTGGGAATCTTCACATTGGGTAAAGAAAAATAAAGCAGAATCAGCGAGAGAAAGAGCATCAGATAAATCGTAGGCTCTGTCATGGTCAGCAACTGCTGGTAGAGGCCGCGGTCAAAGTGCCAGAAATCATAAAGAATCCCAACCAGCATTCGACCAAATAGTGTCAAAACGAGCGACAAGCCTAGTAGGACTTGCAAACCTAGACTCATGATAAAAGCAAAGATCCGCTCCCAGATAAGCCCCCGCCCTTGCTTCGTACCATAGCATTTATTAAAAAGCCTTTTGCAAAAAGTCATACTCTGGGAAAAAGTCCACAGGGCAGACAGGATAGAAATACTCAGCAAACCCGTCGATGGCTTGGTCAGCACATCGCGGACAACCTTGGCGATCGTCAGATACAATGACTCTGGCAGTAAGTCTTTCAGCGCAACTAAGAGCTCATCTGGCCGAATTTGAAAATAGGGCAGAATATTTGCCGCAATCAATAGCAAGGGAAAAATCGAAATCAGAAAATAATAGAGCCACAGCAATGCTGGTAATATCTGCCTCCGACGCCTGATAAAAATGGAAAAAGCTCTGAGAAATTCATTTTCTCTTATCTTTTGATGAATCCTGTCACATCTCTCTCCTATTCAAAAAGACTGGGACAAGCCCAGCCCTGTATACTTAATAAGTCCCTTCTTCGCCCTGGCTGGTTAGAATCACAGGACCATCTTTGGTAATGACAAATTGGTGCTCATATTGGCAAAGAGACCGCCATCTAGGGTTTTATGTGCCCAACCGGTCTCAAAGTCTGTGTCAATTTCCCCAAGTACCTGTATTGATCATTGGCTCGACAGTCAGAACCATTCCTCCGCAGGCGCAAACCGCGTCCTGCACGGCCCTCAATGCAGCACCATTGGCTCTCATGCATGGTTGGACCAACCCCGTGACCAACCAAATCACGAACTACTCCGCATCCATGACTTTCAGCATATTCTTGAATGGCTGCACCAATATCTCCAATGCGATTACCAACTTTGCAGCTGCATTCCTCGGTAGAGACACCCTTAGTCACATCCATGAGCTGCTGCGCTTCTGGACTAATCTGACCAACTGCATAAGCCCAGCAAGAATCTGCGACACCACCACGGAAGCTTTCTGTATATTGCTTCATCTGCTCTACGTTGTTAAAAGTCCAGCTTAGATACATCCAATTCAGCCTTGTCGACTAAGCCAACAACCATGTCCACACAGATGATATCACCTTCTACCAATTTTTGATGACGAGGAAAGGCATGGGCCACCTCATCATTGAGAGAACAACAAGTCGCATAAGGATAATCCATGATACTGCCCTCTACGCCAATCTGAAGAGGCAAGGCATTAGCTTCTTTACAGCGCTTGCGGACATATTCTTCAATGTCCCACATGTCAATACCGGCTGATCAAATCTCTCAAGCCGATATGAACAGAAGCTAAGAAATCTCCGCTCTTGTCCATTAAATCAATTTCACGTTGTGATTTTATAGTAATCATTATTAACCTCTTTACTAATTAATTTTTACAGTAATCGTCGCTTTGGCAACGAATAGCGAATCTAAGTAGATATCATAGTCAATCACTGCTGTCCGCCGCGTTTGATGAATAATCCGAGGCCGAATCTGCAGGACATCATCAATCTGAACAGCCTGAAAGAAATGGATCATCATCTGATCAACGATTAAGCTCTGACTATTCCTCGTCATCAACTGCTGTGTAATCCGAGTGATAATTTCCGTCAAGACGCCATTAGCCAAGACTCTATTTTGCTCCAGCATGAAAGGCTCGACAGTGAAAGAAAAATATCCTCTTGGCGATGAAGCTTCTGGCCCACCTGCTCACTGAAGGTCGGTAGACTGGAAATCTGTGAGCGGCTCATTTTTCCATAATATCCGACGTGTAATCACTCCAAGAAGAGTCTGATTGCCACGCACTACCGGAATCATTTCAAAATCCTCTGCAATCATGCGCTGACTGATGTTGGCAATATTTGCTGAAAGACCAGTCATGAAGATTTTTCGGGTCATAACCTTATCCAAGGTAGTCAAAGGAGACTTATCTCCCGCATCCCGCATCGTCACGACACCAACCAGCATTTGATGCTGATTAACGACTGGAAAACAGCTGGTCCGATTACGACGAACGCAAGTCCAGATAGTCACGAACGGTATCTGTATCGTGTAAAGAAACCATATTCGTGACTGGCCTATAAACCTGCTCTACTGTCAAAATATCAGTTTTAATCTGGATATTGGACAGGGCACGGTTAATCATGGTCGCCACAGTATAGGTATCGTGCTTGGTTCTTAGGACGGGAATTTCAATACGATTGGCAGTTTTTAAAACCTCTGGATCGACTTCAAATCCTCCCGTTACTAGCACGGCATTCTCATTTTCAAGAGCCAAGATCTGAATCTGCGTCCGATCCCCGACAATAAGTAGGCCGCCTTCGTTTAAGTAACGTAGGATATTTTGCTCGGTCATAGCTCCGATAGAGAACTTGTTAAATTCTTTTTCCAGTCCTCTTTCGCCAGCAAGCACCTCTGAACCAGTAATATCCGCAATTTCCTTGTGGGTCAGGGTGCTCTAAAACAACCTTTTCGACTTCACTCGGATAGTCCCACTTCTGGGTCTGGTTTCGACAATTCCTCTATTTTCAGCTTCCTTGATCGCTCGGTAGGCCGTTCCGTCGCTGACACCCAAGTAATTTGAAATACTCCGAACACTGACCCGCTTACCAATTGGAAGATTTTCAAGATAAGCCAAAATTTCACGGTGTTTACTCATTGAAATCTCCTTTTTCGTAGCGATATTCGGTGTAATCTCATCTTTCTCGTATAGCGGTCGCTCCTTTAAACTGACGGAAGAGCTTAAAACCAGCTTTCTGTGCAACTTTCTGACTAGCAATATTCTCTTCATGCGTGATAATGGTCAGACGCTTAAAATCGAATTTCGTAAAGGAAGAAAAACCAATTCACGGACAACTTCGGTCATCAAGCCCTGTCGAGTAGTCTTTTCCTCATATCCTAGTTCAGCTTCTATTTCGTCCATTTTTCAAATTTAATGGAACCAATCATTTCATTCGTTTCCTTATCACAAATTGCCCAAATTCCCAAGGGATTTTTCATAAAATAATTGGCGATGAGCATATTCACTTTCCTGTAAACTGCACTCAGTCGGAAAAATAAACTCGGTATTATCCGGATTGGAAGCAATTTTATAAAAGGGATTCTGCATCTCCAAAAAGAATCGGGCGTAAAAAGGAATGCTCCGTTTCAATAAAGAAAAAAAGCTGCTAACTGTGTCCACAAATTCATAGGCTTCCTCTATAAAAATAAGCGATGAACGCTTATTCTTCGATGAGCTGGATGTCCGCACCCAGACTTCTTAATTTTTCAATAATATTGGAATAACCGCGTAAAATAAATTCAATATTGGTAATCTCTGTTCGGCCTTGAGCCATCAGACCAGCAATCACCAATGCTGCACCTGCACGCAAATCCGTTGCCTTCACAGAAGCACCTTGCAGTTGATTTGGTCCTTCATAGACGATCTGATTGCTGAGCAGTCGAAATTTTACCAGTCATCTTTGCCAATTCAGCAACATGGTTAACCCGTTTCTCATAGATGGTATCAACGATTTTTCCATGACCATGAGCTGTCAACAAAAAGCGGAGTGATCGGCTGCTGCAAATCCGTAGCAAAGCCGAGGATAAGGCGAAAGTCTTGATGTTAATAGCTTTTAATTCCTTCTGCCCTTTCTACAAAGATGCTGTCTTCTGAAATGGTCATGCGCACCCCCATTTCCTCCTAGCTTAGCAATGAAACTTTCCAAATGTTCATAAGGACATTATTGATCTGGACACCTTGTCCAATTGCCGCCGCCAAAAGAAATATAGGTCCCAGCTTCAATCCGATCTGGAATCACTTGATGGCGCGTTCCATGAAGGCTGTCTACACCTTCAATCGTGATAATATCAGTCCCAGCCCCACGAATATGAGCTCCCATATTGTTAAGCAGCATAGCTTCATCGATGATTTCTGGCTCACGTGCCGCATTTTCAATCACCGTACGCCCCTCAGCCTTGACTGCTGCCAACAACGTATTTATCGTGGCACCGACACTAACGGTATCCATCGTAAATACTAGCTCCAGCCAAGCGTTTGCCGCCCGTTGACAATTTCATATAATTGCCTTCCATGGTCATATGAGCACCCATCGCTTCAAAAGCTTTGAGATGGAGATCAATCGGACGAGGACCAAGGTCACAGCCTCCAGGAAGCCCTAACTGTCGCTTCTCCAAAACGCCCTAGCAAACTTCCATAGAAATAGTAAGACGCTCGTAGACTATTGATTTTACCAGATGGCATCGGCATATTCTTGATATTTCTAGGATCAACCTCTAGGCAATCTCCAGACCGCTTGACAGACGCTCCCATGATTTCCATGATTTCGATAAGGCTATCAACATCCGAAATCGCCGGCACACCATCTAAAGTAACAACATTATCAGCTAAAATAATAGCTGGGATAAGGGCCACAACACTATTTTTGGCACCATTAATGGTCACCTCTCCTTTTGAGGGCGACCACCATTAATTACAATTTTTCATGTTTTTAAAATTTAGCTCTTTCACGGTATTACTCTTTATTATATCATAGTTTTTATCCATTTTCCTAGACAAAAAGCCCTCAGTTTAAACCGAGAGCTATTATTTTATTGCAAAGCTGCTTGAGGCAGCTACCTGTGTCTGTGCGTTCCCAAGGAAGATCGATATCTGTCCGACCCATATGACCGTAAGCAGCAGTTTGACGATAGATTGGGCGTTTCAAATCCAACATTTGGATAATACCTGCCGGACGCAAATCAAAAATTTGGCGGACAGCATTCTGAAGTCTGCTTTCAGAAACTACGCCGGTTCCAAAAAGTATCAATGCGGACTGAAACGGCTGAGCTACCCCACAGCATAGCCAACTGAACTCTACTTTTTAGCCAAACCAGCAGCTACGATATTTTTGGCGATATAACGCAGCCGCATAAGATGCAGAGCGATCGACCTTGGTTGCATCCTTACCAGAGAAGGCACCACCGCCGTGGCGAGAATAGCCACCATAGGTATCCACAATAATCTTACGTCCTGTCAAGCCAGAGTCCCTTGCGGACCACCGATAACAAAGCGGCCAGTAGGATTGATAAAGACCTTGGTCTGACCATCCAAGTATTCGCTTGAATCACCTGAGCAATGACCTTTTGGATAACATCCTGATGAATCTGTTCATTGCTGACTTCAGGATCATGCTGAGTAGAAATAACTACCGTATCTACACGAATTGGTCGATCATTTTTCATCGTATTCGACCGTAACCTGAGACTTGGCATCTGGTCGCAGATAAGACAATTCACCTGACTTGCGCAGTTCTGCCAAGCGACGCACCAGTTTATGACTGAGAGAAATAGGCAATGGCATGAGCTCTGGCGTTTCATCCACCGCAAAACCAAACATAAGGCCTTGGTCACCAGCCCTCAATCAAATCCAACGGATCTTTTTGAGTATTTCCTCGTACCTCAAATGCTTCATTGACCCTTTGAGCAATATCAGCGACTGTTCCACCAAAGATGGATGGACTCCAACTGTCTCTGCAGAAAAGCCATACTCTGTATTGGTGTAGCCAATCTCTGCAATGGTATCACGAACCACCCGATTGATATCTACATAGGCTGTAGTCGAAATTTCTCCAAAAACATGAACGGAGCCTGTATAAACAGCAGTTTCAGCTGCGACATGAGCCTCTGGATCCTGAGCTAAAATAGCATCCAAAAATAGCATCGGAAATTTGGTCTGCAATCTTATCAGGGATGTCCCTCCGATACAGACTCAGACGTGAAAAGTTTACGTTCTGACATAGAAATGTCTTAAAAATATTAAACAAGTAAACAAACTCCAAAATGATTGCAAATCATCTCGCCCACGAGTTACGACGCAAAAGGAATAAAAACGATACCTTTTTATTTCTGAAGCTAGTAAGGCGCATAGGGTGACCACTGCATAGCTGCAACCGTTGAATGACGAGTAACTTTGAGCATCGTCATTGTTTGCGAGTTACAAAGTACTGATAGAAGTTTCCTACCATCTTATCGGGACTATATAACCTCTCCATTATATCATGATTTTTAGAATTATGCTGAATCATTTTCAAAAGAAAAAGCTATAGTTCAAAACTATAACTTTATCATTTAGATTTATTCGATCTAAGCGGATGATTAGTGCTAAATATTTCAAACAAACTATACCAACTCCGTCTGAGCAATAGCCTCTTTCACATCTTCTAGTGGCAAATGCACCAGTTCCACTTCCTTTTCCTTGTAAAAGGTACTGAGCATAATCATCTATCCGATATTGGTTGATGTAGACCACGCGCTTGCAGCCAACCTGAAGCAGTTGCTTGGTACAGTTTAAACAAGGAAAAATGAGTCACATAAGCCGTAAAACTCCCTAGGAACGCCTCTCTCAGCTCCCTGCAAGATAGCATTGACCTCTGCATGCAAGGTTCGCACGCAATGACCATCGATGACCAAACACTCATGATCAATACAGTGCTCTGTTCCTGAAACAGAGCCATTGTAGCCGGTCGATATGACCTTATTATCCTTGACTAAGACCGCACCGACCTTGGCGCGCTTACAGGTCGAACGGTTGGCAATCAAAAAGTGCCTGTGCTGCAAAAGTATTCATCCCAAAGCTAGCCGATTTGACTTCATCATTCAGTCCTCCATCCATTCTCACTATATTATACTAAAACACTTAGCGATTGTCATCCTGAAAAGAAAAAAAGTTGAAACAATGTTTCAACTCTTTGTATTCTTATTTAGTAAGTTTAGCTTTAGCTGCATCTGCAAGAGCTGTGAAAGCTGCTGCATCGTTAACAGCCAAGTCAGCAAGCATTTTACGGTTCACTTCGATCTCAGCCAATTTCAAACCATGCATCAATTGTGAGTATGAAAGTCCGTTCAAACGAGCTGCCGCATTGATACGAGTGATCCACAATTTACGGAAGTCACGTTTTTTTCTGACGACGGTCACGGTATGCATAGTAGTAAGAGTTCATTACTTGCTCTTTTGCAGTACGGAACAAGATGTGTTTTGCTCCATAGTAACCTTTAGCTAATTTTTAAAAATACGTTTACGACGTTTGCGTGATACAACGCCACCTTTAACACGTGCCATGTTTTATTTCCTCAATATTTCCTAGATAATTGTTACAAAATCTCTTATTTAAGACCTGTAAGCATTGCTTTGATACGTTTGAAATCTCCTGCATGCACCATAGATGCTTTACGAAGATGACGACGTTGTTTCTTAGTTTTTCCGTGGAAACGGTGAGAAGTGTAAGCACGGAAACGCTTTCAAGCCACCAGAACCTGTACGTTTGAAACGTTTAGCTGATGCGCGGTGTGTTTTTGTTTTGGCATGATAAAATCTCCTTTTTCTAACTTTTTGACAGTTTATTTTTGTCACTAATCGGTGCCATTTTGCATGAACATTTGACGTCCATCCATCTTAGGCTTTTGCTCAATGATCGCAACATCTTGAGTTGCTTCAGCAAAGTCTGCCAAGACCTTAGCTCCAATTTCTTTATGGGTAATCATCCGTCCTTTAAAGCGAATGGATACCTTAACTTTGTTTCCTTTTTCCAAGGAACTTGCGTGCGTTACGAAGTTTTGTATCAAAGTCCCCTTTATCAATGGTAGGACTGAGACGTACTTCTTTCACAGTGACAACGCTTTGTTTTTACGTTGTTCTTTCTGCTTTTCTGATACTCAAACTTGAACTTGCCATAGTCCATAATTTTTCGCAACAGGTGGTTTTAGCTTGTGGCTGAATCAGGACTAAATCGACATTTGCTTCATCCGCAAGAGATTGGGCTTCGCTAAGCGGTTTAATACCTAATTGTTCGCCGTCAAGACCGATCAACCGAACTTCACGCACACGAATTTCATCATTGATGAATAAGTCTTGTTTTGCTATGGTTTTCACCTCTTTTTATTTTTAGAGAAAAACAAGTGCGGACTGCTAACGCAAAACCGCACTACATGATAGTATTTCATCACTGAAACTGAATCCCTGTAGAGCCAGACAACGTTAGTCGCAAGGCGAGAGTTCTCACTTCTGCTTTTCTCAACTCACTATCATACCAAGTTTCTTTTATTTGTCAATAATTTTTCGCTTTTTCTTCAATAAGTTTGACAACTTCTGCAATTCCAATGCCAGTCGTATCAAAATGAATGGAGTCAGCTGCTGGTTTCAAGGGTGATACTTCGCGATGACTATCCTTGTAGTCCCGCTCCGCTATTTCTCTTTTGAGAGTTTCCAAATCAGCTGGAATCCCTTTTCAAGGTTCTCTTTGTAGCGGCGTTCTGCTCTTTCCTCAACTGAAGCAACTAGAAAAATCTTCAATTCTGCATCTGGCAAGACGACCGTTCCAATATCACGTCCATCCATGACGATGCCGCCCTGTGCAGCAATCAACTGCTGCAAATGAACCAATTTTTCACGCACTTCCGGGATAGCTGCCACCCACGACACATTATTGGTTACTTCATTTTCTCGGATCGGATGAGTGACATCAACATCTCCTACAAAACACTAGCTGCTCACCATTTTCAGAACGACCAAAACTAATCGAATAAGTCTCGAGCAAGGTTACGATCTCATCTACATCATTTTCAGTCAGATGATTTCGCAGAGCCATATAAGTAGCTGCACGGTACATGGCACCCGTATCCAAATAGGTATAATTAAAAATCTTTGGCAATAATCTTTTGCAACAGTGGATTTTCCACTTGACGCAGGTCCATCAATCACAATCTGAATCTGTTTCATAACCCTGCTCTACTGAATCTTTAACAATGTCACCGGGTTGGCATACCAGAACCGTAGTAGACATGTGCGACGGATTTAATGCTCCAATTTTGCAATAGAGATACCTGCACGCGCTGCGACCGCAGCTTCTCCTTCACCAGGCTGAACGGTCAAGGTACCTTCTGAAGACTGAGTTGGCTTTCTTCTGATTCACTTGGTTGCTCTGATGGAGCTGGTTGTTCCGCAGCTGTCTACTTGAAAGATGCAGCTGCATTAGAAGTACCATAAAATCCATCCATAACGGTCTTTTTATTACTTCCGCCAGTAGATAGGTAGAGCGAAAAAGAGTGCCAGCAATGACCATCACTATAGCTGCTAATATGGTCAGCCAGCGATCAACTTTACTCGCCTGACTTTTTCTTTCTGCGATTCAATTTCTCTCGCTCCATTATCATAACATCTGCTTCTTCCCATGGTTCTTTTTCCATGACTTCCTCCTTGAGTTTTTCTAAAATCTTATTACAATATGAGTATGAAAGTTACACTCATTCCCGAACGTTGCATTGCTTGCGGATCTCTGCCAGACCTACTCAGATCTCTTTGATTATCACGATAATGGCATTGTCAAATTTTTATCAAGACGACCAGCTCTTAGAGAAAGAGATTGAGAGTCCAGCCTGAAATTCTCGAGGCTATTAAAAACTGTCCAACCCGGAGCTCTGCTTAAAGACTAATTTTTCTTCGATTGGTCACCATAGTAGACCTCGAAATAATCTAGAAGAGTCAGATTGTCTACTAATTCCACTTCGCCTTTAAAATGCTCATTTAAAAGCTAGGGCGTTGACAAAAATATTTTTAGCTACTTCCGCATACAGAAGGTCCTACTACGACTCTTCCCTGTAAAATGAAGGGTGATAGACGTTTTTGTAACTTCAGCTTTCTCAATCGTTGAAATATCAATCTTGATTGGCGTGAAAGGATTTGCCGTAATAATGCGCAAAAATACCGTCATCATAAATCGTGAAATATCTATGCACACCGATAGCCAGTAAGACCATGAACAAAAAGAATGAAAAAGAGGACAAGAGTCGGAACATTGGAGCTTTCGTACATCAAGGCCAGTCCTATAAAAATCGGAATGACTGACAAAGACCAATAAATCACTCAACACCGACATTTCTGGTTGCCAATGATAGCGGACTTTCCCAAAAATCTTTATCATATCTTCACCCCCTTACTACTAGTTTAGCATAAAATAATAAAAATAGAATTGGTAAACCTATTCTATTTTTATTTTGCTGAAGTACAGCGAAATCCTTCGAAAAGATATCCTTTTCCACCAACCATATCATACTCGATCAATTTCAAATCATCTGCAATTTCCTGAGCTGATGAATCCAGTGCTCTTGTCCACACTGGCATGGAGAACCTCGAGTCAATAAGGCGTAGTAAGGAGATACTTTCGGAATTGGTCTGCTCAAGTAGTAGGGCTGAAAAATCACTAGATTAACAAAGGATAGTTCAACTTAGGTGTCTCATAATTGCTCCAGATAAAGTAATCGGTCAAATATTGATTTTCAGGATGATCCTTAAAAGCTGATTGAGGGATATAGACCGCATAGTGATCACCATAAAAGACTACTGTTATCTTTTTATCAAACTTAGAAAGCTTATCTAGAAACTCCTTGGTCGCATTGTCTGTGTGGTAGAGCAAGCAGTATAGTTTATTAACTTGTTATTTTCATTGGCTGTAAAGCCCTCGCCTTGTGCCATAAGATTTGAGGGCTCGCTTTCGACCAAAGTGCATGATTCTGCATTGTTATTACTGAAAAACTGATTTTGCTCTTTCTTTAAGTTATCTATTACTAGTTGATAAGTAGAAGCATCGCTATAATTCTCTCCTTGCTCTATAAACAGATAATCCACTAGTTCCTAAAAGAAATAAATTTATCATATCCCCAATGTCTTATAAATAATATCTCTAGAGTAATTCGTTGGAGCAACTAAATGTATGGCAATACAGATTCTTCGATTCAAATTGATCACTAATTGCAGGAAATACATTCATTCTAGGAACAATTTCTGTATAGAGAACCGATATATGAGTGAAAGATTATAGTATGGAAGTCCTGAAATTGTTTGAAACTCCATATTCTGCAGTTCCACCACCATAACCGTCTGATTTTGCATCAAACACTTGTCGTTCGTGATTTGATACTCACGAATATTTGGTATCGGAGTTGTAATTGATATACCCTGAAAGCCTTTCAGGATCAGAAAAACTTTCACTCAAAAACATAAACTACAGTTTGCTCGCTTATTAGGTTTGACCTAGTAGTATTTATTGAATCTGCTAATTGTCTATACTTTTCTTCCAAAGAACGAATCTTAGACTGACTATAACCATTCGGCTGTGTCATCACAGTTTCTGACATCTGCGAGAACCATACGAATGACAATGATCGTAATTGAGAATTAATCGTATTGCCATACCAAGTTAGATCATGGTACTATTCAAAATAGAAATCACAGGGATATTTTTCTGCAATTCTTCCATCTTTTTGAGACGAAAAGATTCCTGTAACTGTAGCAAAAAACTGCAGATTAGTAAAAATTAAAGCTAGTCTATGTTTGAAATTATGGATTAATTTATTTGGTAAAATATATTTTCTAACAGCAAGATAGAATATTGTTTACTATAGAAACGCTAGTAAAATATACATTCCATAATGTCCATCTGCATAGCTTAGCAAGGTTCTCGGTGTCTTCAACCAAGCTAAGTCACTAGGAAGAATTGGCTCCCTGCCTAAATTGAAATTTCTCAAACTATTTGCAATAGTTGTAACAACTCCCAAAAATATACAAATGATTGTCGAGAATAAAAACTATTACAAATTAAATAAATTAATAAAAATAAAGCAAAAAGATAATAAATCTGAAAAAGTGTTGCTCCTGTAAATAAGCGTAAATCTAATATGATTACATCAGCCTTGAGACTATCCTGAATCGTGTAATTGAAGATAAGCGCAAAAAGTGCACTAAATGTAAATGCTACTGAAAAACTAGAACGATTGTTAATAACATCTCTCATACCTTTCACTGAAAGTATGAAGCTTGGAATTGTAGAGACTAGAACAATGTAGATAACAAACCCAATTAATCGAAAAATATATTGCTCACTATTTGTATTCGTAAATTCTACAAAAATAATGAAAGTTTATCCATTACCGCTGGCAATTTATAATCTGTTAAACACATTATAATAAATAACTGGGAAACAACTAAGGTCTCCATAAAACTTAAGTTCTGGTAATTAATATTAAAAAGTTTTAAATGGTTCCTAGCTTACCTTTTTCAGAATATAGTTTGTTAATAATTCCAAAAAGCTAGTATGGGAATTATTAAATATAAACTATTAGTTTGCCATAAATGATTCTTGTCAATATCCCATATTTTATAAGAAAAAAATCATTCAAGTTTCTTGTGATTTCTAACTAGATAAGAAAAATAGTATGTAAATAAAAAGACAACTCACAATAGCGATAAATGTTTCTTTTCGTAGAAATTTTGAAATATAGCGTCCTAACAACCAGCATGCAATTCCACTAATAATCATTGCAGAAATTAGGAACGGGGAATTGATAGTAAATATTCTAAAAAGCTGAGGAGACATTAATATTAACAGCTGTCACATCTAAGATTAAACAACTAATTAAAATAAAAACAAATCTGTTCATAATAGTCACCTAAAAATTTCAGTTCTTTTTCAACTAACTTCTTCCTCTTTATCTGATAAATTATTTCTTGTCCCATTTATCTTTATTAATATATATAATATACTTTATCGTACTACCTGCCCTCGATAAATATATTTTAAAGGCGCACTGATTCCCCGATATTATCAAAATTAATATAAGTATTAGGTAAAGTATCTGGACGGATATTTAAAACAGTGTTATCTACAAATGGTGTGATATAAATATCATTTTTAGAAATAGCATAGTCAAATCTTTGTGACCAAGCTAAATAAACAAGAATTCTCTCGATAGAATGTAAAATAGTATGTTGCGGAAGAGGCTCGAAGGAATATCCTCATCTTGTAGATTTAAATCAAAGAGTGGTTTCAAGGCATCATACTTGAACCAAATGAATGTTCCATAACTCATAATAAAGGTATTTAATTTCTTAAAGTCAATAGAACGATTAATGTTCATTCTCTCCCAAAGAATATTCATATCGTCAGCAAATTTATTTTCATTCCACGGATCCACAATCTTAGTATATCGGAAAAGTCGGGATATCTGCAATCACTAATCCTAAACGCTTATCATTTTTCCAAACTAGCCATGATCAAATCAGCTCGGTTTTTAGTAACATGTCAAATAGCTCATTTCTCCATGAATCTCCCACCCAATATGGATATTCTGGAGATTTTTAGTATGGAAAATGCCCGATATAATCATATGTACACAATTCTTCCGCAATTTCAGCATTGGGATAATATCTCGACCTTTATTTCCAGTAATATATATCTTCCCCGGTTGATTACGTTTTAATAAAACAGCTTCAATTTCTAATTTTTCTTTTCTGAATCCGTAGTTAGGAAGAGGTCATAAGTAAAGTGAAAATTTTCAAATTGTCTTTAAAAAAGTCTTCTAGTAAGTCAACATAGTAGGTATGAAGATGTACAGCAATTTTTTTAGTGTCTGAATATGTCTGTGAACTTTCCTCAATAACTTTGCGATCAAGTAAACAAGGTGGAGTTGGTAAACTCACTATCTGACATGTGAGATAAGATAAATTCTACTGATAGTTCGTTCTTTTCTCGATTTCCTTAAGCAAATAAGGAGCTAGATGCTGAGTTAAATCAAATGTTTTTAACCTTGATGAAGGGCACTCCTGCATCAAGCAAAACATGGGGATAATGAATAGTGAAATTGCTATGGAAAAACTTGTCATTTAATGGAATCGTATTGAGAATAGATTCATAGTTAAATCCAGCATCCATGAATTTCTTGGTATAAAGAGTTTCATAATTATCAATTACCTTTTGAACATCTTCGAAACTCTCAACTGATTTCCAGAACTTTTGGAAAACACTAGATTCAACTAAGCGTTTTTAAATGAAATAAAGTAAGATTGCAAATGTTCATGAATATAAATATCACCGGCTTTTAATTCCTTGATGATTAGTCATACCCCAAAAATCTACATTTGGGTTTGATTCATAGTTATCATAGATCGGTGCCATGTCCCAGAGTGGACCAAAACAAGTGTCATTCATAACAGTGACAGAATCATACTGTTTCAAGTTATCAAATCCAACAAATTTCATACCATCATGCCAAGCAGCAAAAATCGTAACCTTTATTCTCACGTTGGATAAAAATCATCAATCAGGTGTTTATCACGAAGTTTTTGTACTTCACTTTCACTAAGACGACTATTTGAAATAAAAACTAATTTATCAAACAATGGTCTCATATGTTCAAGTTGATAAAATACATGCCGACTAATATGATCATATTTATTAAAATGAACATAAAGCAATAGACGTTTCATTTACTTCTCCTAAAGAAATTAATAATTTTAGTTGGTATTGTCCATCTTCTCGAAGTAACAACACTGTTATATTGGTTTTTGTAAGTCATCATATAAAAATCTGTAAACGATTGAACTTATTTTGAAACTCTTGACTCTCTTTCTTCAAAACTTCAATATACTCATTTTGGTCATGAGAAATTGCGACACCTGATTCAGTCTTAAATCTAAGTCTTCTATCTGACGATCTAAAAACTAAGACATCCAAATCACGATCCTTAACAAGCGCTAGTGTGAGATTCTTTGAATATCCTGATCTGGATACTTGTTGAGATATTTAATTTGAGAATCCAAGATACCTGTGAACCGCTTTTTCAGCAGTCTCCAATGTCATAGGTTTTGAATCGGACCCTAAATTCATACGATACACAGTGGTGGAATCACTCAAAAAAGAAATTTTAGTGCGTTTGAATAATTCAAGTTGTAACTCAAATGTATCGTCTGCGGCTGTATCGCTAATTTGAGCAGATACATCTTGCATAAGTGCGGTATCAACCAACCAGGTTGAAGCCATCGTCATACCTTTCATAACAAGCATCTCTTCATAGGAATCAATCAAAGGAAGCGCCTTATTAGCAAAGGCATTTTTGGATAAGATTCCGTCTAAAGTCTACCATATCAAATTCAGTATTTGACCAAAGTGAATCAATTGAAGCATCCAACAAATCAACTTGCTTTTGAAGTTTTAATGGGTCAATCCAAAAATCATCACTATCACATCTTGCGATATATTGACCTTTAGCTTCTCGGCAAATTTTTTTCCAAGTTTTAGTAATGCCAAGGTTCACTTCATTACGAAAAGTTCTAACTTTTTCAGGAAACTTATTTTGATATTCTTGAATAATCTCACAGAATGATCTGTTGAAGCATCATCAATGATAATAATCTCGAAATCAAAATTTGTTTTCTGATTGAGAAAGCTATCTATAGCCTCCTCGTACCCAATCCCCCTTATTATAATTGGTACAAATAATCGATACTTTCATTCAAACTTCCTTTTTTCTCTTAAGAAAAACTCCACTTCCCATTTCTTTGAATAATACCAGTTGCAGAATCTTTAGCTGACTCATCATCTTCATCAATATCGTCCCTATTTAGAACAATAACTGGAATCTCATCAGTCGGAAGAAAGGCTAAAACTTGATTATTCTCATCCCTCACAGTAATTTCAAGTTTTAACTTAATATCATTTAGTCCTGCTAGTGAACACTGATAGTTTACCTTAACATCACCCTTGCCACTTGTTAAATTATCCATCGTATTATCATTATAAATCCAAATATTACGATCAATATCTGTAAATGAGATAGCAATATAAGTCGGCACAGCTTCTAGCAAGGTATACGTCAAATCAAATGAAATTGGTTCATTTGGTGCAGCTCTTTTAGAAGACAATAGTGATAACTTCAAATTTTCAACAACTGAACCACTTCTTTCAATTCCCGGTTGATCTGAAGTGATTACTTGTTCTGTATTGTCAAAGCTATATTGATTGGCAACATCTCTAGGCTCACCTTTGGCTTTAATGTAACCATCTTCAATTAAAATAGCCTTATTACAATATTTCTTGACAGCTCCCATATCATGGGTAACCAGAATAGTTGTTTTCCCAGAATTCTTTCTTTCTAAGAAAATAGTCATTACACTTGCGCTGAAAAAGCTTCATCCCCAACAGCCAGAACCTCATCCAAAAATCAGAATGTCACCTTGAGCCTTGATTGCCACAGAGAAAGCCAGACGAACCTGCATCCCGCTAGAATAATTTTTGAGTTTTTGATTCATAAACTCACCCAGCTCAGCAAATTCAACAATGTCATCATACATGGCATCTACTTCTTCAGTTGAGAAGCCCAGCATGGCACCATTCATATAGACATTTTCGCGGCCGGTCAGCTCTGGATTGAAGCCGACACCTAGCTCGATAAAGGAAACCAACTTGCCATCAATGGTCACTGTTCCCTTTTCGGGAATATAAATCTCTGAAATGATTTTCAAAAAGGGTTGATTTTCCTGAACCATTACGGCCGACAATTCCAAAAATCTCCCTTTTTCCACTTCAAAGGAAATATCCTTTAGGACATGTTGTTCTTTGTAACCTTTGATTCCTCGAAATCGGTTAACTAGGCTTGTTCTTAAACTTTGTGTTGACTCTGTTGGCAGTTTAAAAAACTTACTGACATGGTCAACTTTTACTGCAATATTATTTGACATTATAGAATCTCCGCAAATCTCTTTAGCATTTTTATTAAAGATATAATATCCAAGTCCAAATATCACTACTGGCAATAAATAAGGAATCAGAGCAATCCATGGATTTTCAATCAAATCCCATCCTCGCATGCTCCTGAATAAATTGCAAAGTGGCGTAAATCTTGAATAATTTGTGCAATTGGATTTAGCATCATTAATTTTGCAAAAAGTAACTTGTCCTCTCTGAAGAATAAAAAGTCAGTGAATAGATGATTGGTGTCGCATATAAGCCTGCCTGCAGCACTACTTCCCAAATTGGACCAATATCGCGATATTTTACAAAGAGCGTAGAGAGCATAAAGGCAAAACCAGCCGACATTAAAACCAGCTCTAAAAACAAAGGAATGATGACTAACCATCCAAAACTAAATGAGACACCATTAATCAACGCAAAACAAAAACCACCAATAGATTAATTGCGTAGTTTATTGCCGCACCTGCAATAGCAGAATAGACAATAATCGACTTAGAGAAAATTCAACTTTTCGTAACAAGTCCCCTCTAGACAATAGACATCATGCCCATATTGGTTGCTTCTGAGAAAAAGTTCCACGTCACCATTCCTAAGAGAAGCGATACTGCGTAATGAGGGGTACCATCATCGAAACGTAAAAACGTACACAAAAACTAAATACATGACCGTAAATAGTAGTAGAGGTTTCAAAATAGACCATAAGTGTAACTAAGAGAGCCTTTGATAACGTAATTTAAAAATCTGTTTTAATCATCTCTCAAGAGAATCCAGTTTTTAGCTAAAATAATCTAGCATGCATATTACTCCTTATAAGCAAATTTTTGTGAGAATGAGCGTCGGAAAACCAAAGTATGAAAGGCACGATTTTTCTGTAGCCATACTTTCGAATCCGTCGCAGTCGCTCTGCAAAAGGGCTTCCATGATTGTCACAAAATTCTCAATAATTCTCTATTTTCAGTTGTCAGAGGCTGGTTGAGAAGGTTGCGAGCTTGAGTCTGACTGTCTTTTATCAATTTCAATATTTAACAAATAGACGGCTAGGATGAATCCAGTTCTTCATCCGCTTGCGTAAGGTTCGGGCTCCTAATACATTATTGGAATGTTGGCGGTAAAGTTCTCCGGCTGATCTAGATAAACGAGTTGCCCAAGCGCCGAAGCCAACAAGCCCAGATACCAATCGTGCATAAGCAGTTCATGCTCCTCCTGCCCTGTCCACAAATCAGCCAGAGCACGGTTGATCATCGAAACACCACCTGTCACCGTATTTTCCGTCAATTCCTGAATCAATTTTGTATTGGCATGATCAGACTGCGTTCTGAATCATACTTCTCATGAACAATATTTAGCTCCCTGATCCACCACTTCTAAATCCATATAAACCAACAAAGGTACGGAAGCATCATAGTTTTCGCTGCCGCCAACTGAATCGCCAACTTATCTGGCAAACCAGACATCATCCTGATCACTAAAAAGTAAACATCCGAATCCTGATATTTAAGCAGGCTATAAAAACTCTTAATGACACCCAAATTTTTGAGCTTCCGGATTGATAGAAGAAGATCCGGTCGTCCTGTTGGCAAAAATCCTCAATAATCGCTCGTCTCATCACTAGATCCGTCATCTCGAATCAAAAGCTGCCAGTCCCTATAGGTTTGGGCTTGAATACTCAATCTGCTCTGTCAGAAACTGCTCACCAATATAGGTCGACAGAAGAATAGTCACTTTCATGATAAAATAGCTCCTCGTATTCACCTACAATTTTTCAGTGTAGTTTTCTCATATTTTCTTTGGCTGCCTGACCTCAGCTCAGAAAAATCAAGTTGGCCATCCACTTTGCGTCAATCAGCTGGGCCAACTGCCCCTCTTCTTTGCTCAATACAAAGCTGTCTCTTGAGCTACTTGATGATTGAAATCCACATCCAAAACCAAATTGGCATCAGTCTGAGCCAGAGCTTCCAAGAGTCCAGGATTGTTCCACCGACTTCGTGGCCATGCAAGTAGGCAAAGGCTTGATTGCGGATATATTTGAGCAGTTCCTGATCATAAACAGTCCTGACAAACTTAATCCGAGAGTCCTTGTCAAAACCCGTTTTCTGCTTTAACTCTTCAAAATAAGAATTCCTCTCATGATTGCAGATAATCAGCAAGTCACGTTGGGTTTTGGATTTCATAAATTCCCTGAATGATGGTCTCGTAGTTATTTTTCTGGCACAAAACGTCCAACAATCAAATAATATTCCTTTTTCTCTGCTCTGCCATTTCTCAAAAAATCATGCACGCGAGCATCCTGAGAGTCAAGAGACGATAGCTGGAGATCTGTCCCATAAGCAATGAAAGCTGTCTTAGACCAAGGATAGGATTCTTTTATATAACTCTCAATGCCTTGGTTGTCCGCAATGACCAGATCAGCATGCTTGGTCATAACCTTCTCAGAATATTTAAGATAAGCTTGAACTGGCTTAGGCCACTTAGCCCGCTTCCATTCCAGACCATCTGGATTAATAAAGAAAGTCCCGCCTGCTTTATGAATTTTTATGTGCAAAAAGGTGCCACAAAGGCTCCAATCGTATTACCCAAAAATATAAAAATGGACTCTTAATCTGCTGCTCTTGCACTAGCTTTTAAGGAATAATTGATGGCCATCATATCATAGGGCAATCACCCTGAGCCAGCCCCAACTTAGGAGCCTTAATGGTAGTTAAACCATCCCCTCTTTGTAATCAAAATGATGAAAATCTTCATCATCCGACAAACAAGCTACATGATACTGGATTTGGGAAGAAACCTTATTTTCTACTAATTTTTCAACAAAGGTTTCAACCGCTATATTTAGCAGGAAGTCCGCGACTCCCTGGATGATGAAGACATGTCTCATGCTTTTCCTCTATTCAAAGATTTCCACAATCTCAGTCTATTATATCATTTTCTTGGTGATTTGTGGAACTTTCAACAAGGTTCATTAAGTTGTTTAACCCATAAAAATAGACTGAGTTCATAGTGAACTAGTCTATCAACGCCTTATTTTTCTCACTTCCTGCTTGTAAAACTCTTTCAAAGCATCCTGCCAAGTTGGAATGACAAAGCTTTGTAGCCTTAGCTCGCTGAGCTCATAGTTGAGTTGAAAGGTCGCTTAGCCTTGGCTGGGAACTTGCTGGAATCAACCGGCTGGACTTCCACATCTGTATCTTTGAGAATTTCCACTGCAAAGTCATACTCAAGTTGTGTCCTCTGATGCATCATTAGACAGATGGTAATAACCAAATTCCTTTTGATTTTCAGCCAGATAAGTCATAAACTCAGCCAGCGTACGAGTCCAAGTCGGACGGCCATGCTGGTCGTTGACTACAGTCAGAGTTTTATGTGTCTTAGCAAGATTTTGCATGGTAAAGACAAAGTTTTTACCGTAGTTACCAAAGACCCAGGCTGTACGGATAATGTAGAAACGGCTGGAATATTTCTCAACCAGCTCCTCACCCATGCGCTTGGTACGGCCATACTCAGTCTGTGGATCTGGCCGATCGTCTACTTCCATTCCTCTCCGACAGGCTTTTTGTCCGTCAAAGACATAATCTGTTGAAATGTAGACCATGGTTGCTCCGTGTGCTTCTGCAGCTTTTTGCCACATTTTCGGTCCCGGTCACATTGATGGCATAGTCCAGCTCTTTTCCTTCGTCCTCAGCCGCATCAACTGCAGTATAGGCCGCGCAGTGATAGACTAAGCTTGGCTTGACTTTCCGCAAAGACCTTGTCAACCATTTGGGCATTGGTAATATCCATTTCTGCTACATCAACAGCCACATACTCCTCATTGCGCTCATCCAAAAAGATAGCGAAGCTCTGTACCTAGCTGTCCATTCTGCACCTGTAATTAAAAATCATTTGTTCTTCCTTTCAGATCATAAAAATTCGATGAATTTATTATACCAAAAAGCAGAAAAATCTGCTTTCTTTACTTTACTCTTCTCTTTAATCACATAAACAGGGCGTTTCTTTTGTTTCCATGAAGATTTTGCTGATGTATTTGCCCGGGATACCGATGGTCAGCAGCTGGAAGCCACCGATGAGTAAAATGACGGTCATGAGGGACGGCCAGCCAGATGTCGATCACCAAAACCAAGGTACTGGATAATAATTACTGCCATCAGGATGAAGGCTAAAATCCAAGACAGGATGCCACCTAAAAAGCGGATGTTGAGCGGCGCATCAGAGAAATTGACGATGCCTTTCCAAAGAATAGTTGAAAAGAGACCAGAAATTCCAAGAGGTCTTGCCAGCCACTCGTTCAACATTTTTGTATTCCAAGTACTAGTATTGAAGCCAACCCAGGCAAAAATTCCCTTGGAGAAGCGATTGTACTCTGAAACCTCCAGAATGGCTTCTACCATCTGACGGCGCATCAGTCGGAAGTCACGCGCACCATCTACCATCTCAACCTGGGACTAATCTTGTTAATCAGCTTATAGAACAAATTGGCAAAAAGCTTCGGATTAGCGGCTCTCCCTCGCGAGTAGTACGACAGGGTCCCCACACAGTCCAGCTCCAGGATCTCGTGTCCAGCATGGCCTTCATCTCAATCAGGAGCTCTGGCGGATCTTGCAAATCCACATCCATGACCGTAACAAAATCCCCGCTCGCCTCTTGCAAACCAGCATAGAGGGCAGCTTCTTTTCCGAAAATTACGAGAAAAGGACAGATAGTGCACATCTGCACAGCGGCTACTGAGCTCACGCAAAACAGCCAAGGTTTCATCTGTCGATCCGTCATTGACAAAAATATATTCTGAATTGGTCGTGGACTTGATATTTCACCGCTTCCATAGCTTCATAAAAACAAAGGAATAGACTCTTCTTCATTGAAGCACGGGAACAATCACTGAAATTGTCATATTCTTCCTTTCCTACACACATAGACAATAAATCATCTCATTTTTCGCACGCTACTCCATCTCCGTCTTTATCTAACTTGCTACTATAACCCGGTTGCCCACGATAAATAGGGGTAACTCCTGCCTCCTAGCAGCTTCACAATTAGGATAAATTCCACTTTCTGATATTGTATCTGGAGTGATTTTCTACAGAAGAGTTATTAGATGAATGAGAAGCTGGTTTGCCCAGCCCGATAGCGTTCCAACTTATCCCTTCATAACGCCATCCTACTTGAACCAAATAGTCCTTCTCTCCTTCAGATAAAGTATAATGATGACTATCAGCTTTTGCATTAGGATTATATAATCTATACAACGGATGCTGACCTGAAGATTTCCGTGAAAACTCCTTCATATCTCCAACCAGCTCGTATTAAGAAATCCTCGTTCATTTGCATTCAGAGTATAGTGATGATCACCCGCATTTGGATTGTACATTCTGTAAACATCTTGACCTTCCAGAGGAGCAATCCAACCGATTCCCTCGTAGTGCCACCCTACACCTACCAACATCTCTTTTTCATTCCAACTTGCTGTATAAAAATGTTCTCCACTATTTGGATTATACATTCTATACATTTCTACTCCACCATCGTTTGCACTTACTGACAAAACGTTTATAAACACCATAGATAGCAATACAGTAATAAAAAATAAACTTTTCTTCATTTATAACTCCTTAACTAGGCTTTGACACCATAATATTCTAAAATTGTCAATACTATTGACATAACAATAAATAACAACGCAATGAATAATACCAGACTATCTCTCCTCTCTTCTTCCTCATTAGTCAAGACGACAGGTATAGGAACATAGAAGTGCGAAACATTTAATGCTAATCCCATTGAAAGTGATGACTCCAATAAAATATCGTCCTTGAATGCCATTAAAACTCATTTCCGTTACTTTTCCCCACATCAGATAGGCTGTCATCAAAATTCCCAATGTTATACCGAAACCTACTAACAATGTTCCAAACTTACTAAAAGTAGGTAATGGATTATATTGCGGAATCATAAATATGATACAAACAATAAAAGGAAGATAAAACCACATAAGATTTCCTAAACCATAGCTTAACCAACCAAATGTAAATAGGGACGGGGAGTAAATTTGGAATTAAATTAATTAGCTCTTTAAAAGAAAATAGCGAAAATGTTTTTAAGTGGGCGAAAAGTGTACTTTAATTTTTCAACTGGATTCGCAACATCATTTACCTGAGTTATATTAATTCCACTAGATAAACGTAACCATAAAAACTAATTATTGCAACAAAAACAATTGCAGTAATTATATACAAGTATATATGACGGCTTTTAAATTTATTTTTAGGAATGAATAATAATAAGCCAACGAGCAAGACATAAGGAAGTTTTATAGTTGCCATTAATAAACATAGAGATGCAAAAATACAAATATCTTTCACATCCACTTTTATTCTGACCTACCAAAACTACAAAATGTTCCCAACAGTAAGAAAGTTAAACCATTCGCCATTCCATCAGTACTAAAAAGACGAAGCTAAATAAACCGCCATCGGTATCATAGCAATTGTAGAGAATAATATCTTTTCCGTTAGATTTTTATAGCCAATCTCACCAATAATGAATACACAATTAAGTTAGAGAGTCTTCCCAAGAGTATAGATGCAAATACACTTAGTCCCAGAATTTTTGCTATTAAAAATACTCTACTTGAGGTAAGTATGGAACAAAAGAGGAAGCATTCGTTGCAACAAATTGCGGATAATAGGCTTTATCTGATGATGTTCGTACTTATCTAATCCCTGATTTTATTAGAGGTGTTTTCATAACTTTATCCGCTATAACCACATCCTTAGAAACCTGAAATTCCTTTGGTTTACTAGGTAAATAAAGATGTCCTTCAGATATATACAAAGCCCGCGAATAGTGAGCATTCTCATCTGGAGCGTCCAGAACTGAGGTAGTAAAGCAAAGATGCTTCCCATCAAGATAACTCATTGTACATACTTTTATTGTGTATTTTCCATCTACACAAACAGCTAAACTGCCAATTAGCCCGTTATGATTAATAATGTTTTTAGGTATAAAAATAATCGAGCCACCTAGATAAACATATATAGCTAAAAACCATGAGCCATAATAGCAACAAATATTTCCATCTACATTAACAGTTATTGCTAAGCAATATTGTTGTAGCAAAATGAAGGAAGTGTTTAAAATATCCATCAAACATATATCCACTCATCCTTTTTATATTTAACTGACTTTATGTTTCATAACCAGTAATAAACTGAAACATCTATATTTCAAAAATTTTCAAAAATAATGGAACCACATATGCTAATGCAGAATTTATATTTACTTTTTGAATTCCTTGTTTAATGTATTTATTTCTTTCCCAATCCAAAATATTTTTCCATAAATAAAATGATGTCTTTAAAATCTTGTTTCGTTGCCTTAGAGTATTTTTAATAACCGATAAGTATGACCCCCACACATAAATGCTCCAAGGCTAGATGTTGTAATTCTTCTCTATACATTTCAAATTCATCACCAAATAAAGAGAAAAAGATATTCTAAAGCATCATAAATATCAAAAATATTAGACTTACTTGAATTCATGATGGAATTAGAAGTATTCACTGTATATTTATATAAATATTTTTGATATATGAAACATCCGAACATTTTTGAAGTAACAAAGGCATAAGAGCGATGTCTTCATAAATCTTTCCATTTGGAAAACGATACGATTCTATAAGTGAGCTTTTGTAAATTCTAGTCCACGATGCATGCTTAGTAAGCATAAAAAGACGAATATTATTTGTAGTAGCGGTAGAATCATAGAAAGGATTAACTTTTAAATGTTTTATTGTTTTTCAGCATTATCAAACAGATCAATATCAAAAATAAATAACATCCTTTCCTTTGGCAAAGCATAAACTCCTTTAAATAGCTTTTATAGATACTATCATCTGGATCAATAAATGCTATGTAGTCACTATACTTTGTCTGTTCAATGCCATAGTTTCTAGCATCTGATACTCCCCCGTTCTCTTTTGAAAACAATTCAATAAATGTATATTTTTCAACATATTCTCTAATAATATTTTTCTGAATTATCGGTACTGCCATCATTGATACAGAGTACTCGCAATGAACACTTTTCTATTTCCTCCTGATGGACAATACTATTTAAACACCTTCTCAAATATTTTCAGTGTTATAAACAGGAATAATCACCGTTAAATCATATTTCATTTTTACTTCCTTTATCTCTACTTGCTATAAAAATAAATACTTGCAATTCCAAATAAATAAACTAACGTAACAATAAAACTAATCGTGGCACCAAGCATACCTTTTTGATAAATAAATGGTTCTGTGATCAATTTAGTAAGTATCAAAAGAATAATATACAAACCAACTAAAAATATGCTGTTTCCGTATAATCGTTAAAAATATTCTCAAAAACAATTGCTAAAGCATATAAAACTCCCTGAGAATATCAGAATAGTAAAAAGGAAGTACATACTTGTTCAAATCCACGCCAAATATTAAACTAAGTACAGGTACACCAAATAAATAGGCTATAAATGTGACGAACAAACCGCCTAAAGATAGAAATCCTAATAATCTTTTTATAATTAATGAGAATTCTTTATATTCTTTTTTATTCCATAAAAATGGCTAATTTTGTAATCAGGGTCTAACAATTAAAATAATAAGACTCATAAAGAAGACAGGCATAAACAGAATATTAAAATCACGTTGCATTCCAGTTTGTAAAAAGCCCTGATTAAGACCTTTTTCAATGATTATTTTTAGGCTCATTTAAAAATATATAACAAAATAAATCCATTTACAAATAGTACCAACAAGCTAACAATATATCCTTTTATATCTTTTTATAGCGAGTGAACAACAATTCTCGGACTTGAATTTTTTTCGAAATAAGCTACAAAAACGCATCTCGTAGATGAGTAGCCCATTCCACATAACTAAAAGCAAAGCAAGCAGAACAGACTCAGATAGTAGCAATGTTATTAGTAATACTAGAACACTCGTAGAATATCGAATAAACATTGTTTTTCCAGCAATGTCCATACGCTCTCTTTGTTGAAACAATCCTTGAAAATAAATCTGATACTGCATCCCTACAGTGCGATAAAGAATCATAAGAAAGGTCAATAGAAGAGTCTCTAATGAATAACGGCCTTCACCAATTATATATAAATATGGAAACAAGGTAAAGTATCATTATCGTAATTGTGAGGATACGAGTCTGAAAAATAACCCTATAAAACTATGCCGCTGCTTTACATCCGTTCCTTGATAATTTCGAACTTGAAATAAACCGATAACTATCCATAGTGTTCCGATGGAATTAGCTAGGCTAAATTGATCTGCTACTTTAGCAGAACTCAATCTTGTGATAATTAAAAGATATAATACAGATACCCCAGATGCTGCTAAATTTCCCCAACAAATTCCAAAAATATATTTCTTTATCCGATGGATCAGTGCGTATCTTCATCTTTATTCCTCAATGCAATTATCTGTACTAAATTTTTAAATTTTTGTATCTAATTTTGATAACTTTAAAGTTAATTGAAACTGATTAATCAACAATAAAAATAATGAATAAAAAGATAAAGTTAACGGCTGAAACTATTCCTAAAGCATTCGCAATTTTTCTGCTAATTTTGGAAAAATACTGAAAAACTAATAAAACTATCGAGAAAAATATCCAAAAATAAGGCATCATTAATTTGAACTTGTGATTTTCTGATACTACGCAAAAATGAAACTACATGTCAAAATAGATACAATAGTTAATACAACTTGAAACCAAATCGTCATTATTTTAACCTCTCTTTCTAAAGTTTTGGATAATCAAAATAGATGCAAAACATATGTATCATATACTGAATGGAACGCGAAAATGTCAAATAACTTTCACCTGCTTGGCGTTCTCTCATCCGTACCTGAGCTTCACGACCTTTACTCCATGACGGATCAAATAGGAAAACTGTATCTGGTTCTGGTCCATAATTGATATTAAGTGCAAATTCTTTAATCAAATTCTCAGAAAACATCCGCATCCCTGATGTAGGATCGTTAATCGTTTTACCTGTTGTTAATTTAATTTGCTCCCACTAATCAATGTATTCCCTAACATTCTGAGAGATTTTTCGCGTTTTTCTGTAACAAAACGCGAACCAATCACCATTTCATATCCCAATCAATCATTTCTTCTAAAACAGATATATATTCAGGTAAGTGTTGACCGTCAGCATCAAACTGCACTGCTTTTTATATCCTTTTTCATAAGCATATCGAAGCCCCGTCTGAAAAGCACCTACAACCCCAAATTTACTGGTAAATCAACAATATTATAGCCTTTAGCATGAGAAAATTGCTGATGTTTGATCTTTTCGAGACCGTCATTAATAATAACATAATCATACTAGAGAATAATTTTGAATGATATTATCTACAACACTAACAATTGATGCTTCTTCATTATAAACAGGAATAATAATTAACAAATCTGAAGATTTCACTGATTTGTATCTCCTTAAAATAGTTTTTACACCTATTAGTACATATATATGCCTCATTTTTCTACTGTATAAATGATTATAGTAGTCTCAATCATAAAACCAATTTAGAATACTCAAAGACTAAGATTTCTTTTATATCTAACTTTATAAGTCAAAATAAGATAAAAATACGAACAAACTCAGATTAGTGTTCACTAATTTTAAGAGTTTATTCGCATTTATCTATCAATATAGAAGAAACTAGATTTTCACTGAGCACCCTAATCATCAAAAGCCATTCGGATGCTTACTCTGCCAACGCTAAGCGTCTTGACACATTCGCTCAATATCAAACTCGGCTTCCCATCCTAGTTCATCTTTAGCTTTTTGGAATCTGCATAGCAAGAAGCTATATCACCTGCACGCCGTTCTGTAATCTCATACGGAATTTTCTTTTCCGACTGCTTTTTCCATATTTTTATAATTTCTAGAACAGAATAGCCTTTTCCTGTCCCAAGATTATAAATATTTAGTCCAGACTTTCCTCTAGCTTCTGAAGCGCAGCAACATGCCCTCTTGCCAAATCTACAACATGAAATAATCTCTAACTCTGTCCCATCAACTGTAGGGGTAGTCGTTACCGAATACTCGTACTGATGGCAGTTTCCTACGCAACCTGAGTTACATAAGGAAGAAGGTTATTTGGGATTCCATTCGGATTCTCCCCTAAATCTCCACTTTCATGTGCACCAATAGGGTTAAAATAACGAAGAATCACCACATTCCAACATATCGGCTTTATAAATATCTGTCAAAAATTTCTTCTGTCATTAATTTTGTTCGACCATATGGGTTTGTAACTGAAAGTGGAAAATCTTCTAAAATTGGAACTGTGTGAGGATCCCCATACACCGTCGCTGAAGAACTAAAAATAATATTTTTACAATTAACCTCTTCCATCACTTTTTAAAAAGCGTTAAAACACCTGTGATATTATTCTTATAATATGTAAGAGGTATTTCCGTAGACTCTCCCACTGCCTTTTAATGCGGCAAAATGAATAACTCCTGTAGGTCTTTCTTTCTGTAAAAATTTCGAGCAGCTTTTTCCTCATCACAGACATCTGCTATATAAAAATGGAATGTTTTTCCCAACAATTTTTCAACAATTTCAATGCTGTTGCTATTGATTAAATTATCAACTACCACTACTTCATGACCAGCATTAACTAGTTCAATAACAGTATGAGTACCTATAAAAACCTGCCCCACCTGTAACTAAAATTTTTATGTCTCATTTAAATCAACCTTCACTAATTAAAAATATACTGACATTATCTCACAAAAATCATTATATTCAAAAATAGAATATTTAAAAATTCAATTTCTAAATATTCTAAATTATAGCTATTATTTGTTAAATAGATTCCAAAAGCTATTCTCAAATCCTCTATCAAAGTCATCCACATTTTCCAAGCCGATAGAGAGACGGATTTGATTTGGTGTAATGCCTGCTGCCAGTTGAGCCTCTGGCGACATCTGACCATGAGTCGTTGTAGCTGGATGGACGACCAGGACTTAGCATCTGCTACATTGGCCAAGTCAGGAAAAATCTCTAGGGCTGTCAATAACCTTACGAGCTTCTTTCTCACCACCTTTGACATTAAAGGTGAAAATTGAGCCCACGCCTTTAGGGAAATATTTTTCTGCCAAAGCATGATAAGGACTGTCAGCAAGCTTCGGATAATTGACCTGCTCGACCTTAGGATGCCCCGCTAAGAATTCCACAATCTTCTCGGCATTGGACACATGGCGTTCTACACGCAAAGAGAGTTTCCAACCCCTGCAGGAAGAGAAAAGGCATTGAAGGGAGACATGGCTGCACCCGTATCGCGCAAGAGCTGGGTCCGAACAGCAGTAACAAAGGCTGCTGCTCCGACATCGCACGTATAACTAATATCATGATAGCTCGGGTCTGGGTCCACAAACTGCGGAAACTTGCCAGAAGCTTCCCAGTCAAAACGACCGCTGTCCACAATTACACCGCCAATGCTTGTTCCGTGACCACCTATAAACTTGGTCGCAGAATGTACTGCAATGTCCACTCCATGAGAAAAAGACATTGATTAGATAAGGTGTAGCAAAGGTATTGTCGAAATCAGCGGAATCTTGTGAGCATGAACCAGCTCTGCCAATGCTTCAAAGTCAGGATATTAATCAGAGGATTGCCCAAGCTTTCAATCAGAACCAGCTTGGTATTATCCTGAATGGCTGCTTCTACTTCAGCCAGATTTTCAATATCCACAAAAAGTCGTAGTAATGCCATAGCGAGGCAGGGTTTCCTTGAGCAGATTAAAGGTACCGCCGTAGATGGTAGAGGCTACTACATGGTCGCCAGTATGGGCCAAAAGCTAGAATGGTGTAGGGTAACAGCTGCCATACCAGAAGCTGTCGCTAGAGCTCCGACTCCACCCTCAAAAGCCGCAATCCGCTCCTCAAAAAGCAGACAGGGTCGGATTGGTAATCCGAGTGTAGATATTGCCCGGTTTGCGTAGGGCAAAAAGATCTTCTCCCTCCTGAGTATCGTCAAACACATAGGAAGTTGTCTGGTAAATAGGCAGAGCCCGTGATTTGGTTGTCGGGTCCACTGTTTGTCCGGCATGAAGCTGCAGAGTTTCAAATTTAAATTCACGTGTCATAAGGTCACCTCACTATAGTTATGTGATAAGTCTACCATTAAACGCCCCGCTTGACTAATAGAATTTCCTTATCAAAGAAATAAAGAGAAGCTATATCTTATAGCTTCTCAGACATAATCTCAAAAAGTCGCTTGATTGCTGGGCCAATAAAGCTGCGACGAAACTTTGTCTAAAGCTACCCACTGAGCCCCTACATGCTCATCAGAAATCTGGATTGCCTTCTGTTCAGTCAGGAACTAGAAAGAGATTTTGTGGATGGTCAGATTTTTCATCAATCTTTACCATAAAATCTCCAAGACTAGTCAGATTTGAACGATGTAAGAGCAAGCCAGTCTCTTCTTTTTATTTCACGAAGACAGGCTTCTTCTGGACTCTCACCACTCTCAATCCCACCAGTAATGGGCTGCCAAAAAGGAAACTTTCTCAGCTTCCACTTTTAAGAGCAAGATTTCTCGTTCCTCTGGATGATAAATCCAGGGCTTCAATCGACTGCCTCATCATGATTTTTCTCAATCGGTGCTATGCTGTGCCAGCACTTTCTTCAGGCCGACTACTGGGAAACTAATCTTGAGCTCTTGACTGTTGCCGCTGCCAGATACTGCCAAAACTGTTCCATCGCCCCATTTCTTATGGTGGGCAATATCCCCGATAGCCCAAGCAACTTCTGGCTTAGATGGCTGGCTCTGACTGCTCTTTCCAAAAGGCAGGCTGTTTGTAGAAATCGAACTAGGTGCCGCTTGACGCTTCCTCTCCTGCAGGGCTTGAGCCAGACTCATGCCCTGACCGAATTTGCTAGTATCGCTATTGGTATAGCTAACCTTAAAGGAGCTGTTTGCCGGTCGAGCCAGTCCCTGATAGTTTAGCAAGTCTGAACTGATTTCTCTCAAGAAACGGGTCGGCTGATTGTAGTTGGTACGGCCGTAGAGCAAGCGGGAGTTAGCATTGGTCAGATAGAGAATCTTCTCTGCTCGGGTGATGCCGACATAGGCCAGACGGCGCTCCTCTTCCAGCTCATCCTCATCTTCAGATGCCTCAGCTCAGAGGGAAGACATTTTCCTCCATACCAACCAGAAAGACGACTGGAAATTCCAATCCCTTTGCCGCGTGGAGCGTCATCAAAGTCACTTCAGAACTCTCCATATCTCCCATCATCTGTGTCCACCAATCAAGGCTAGGTCATTGAGAAAAACGGCTAAGCTTGTCCAGACCTGTCTCATCAGCAGGATTGTCTGGATTTTTCGTCAAAGTTCTTGGTTACAGACAGGAATTCTTCGATATTTTCAATCCGAGCTTGGCTCTCCAAAGGTTGCCTGAGCTGCCAAAAGCTGCAGCGTAACCTGTTTTTCAGAACAAGCTCGACTGAGTTCAGTCACGCTATAGTCATCCAAACGATCCCGCAAATCGAGTATCAGATTGGCAAACTCATAAACTGCCTGAGCTGCCTTGCCCTTGACTGGTGATAGCATGATATTAGCTGACGCCTCCAGCAAAGAGATTTTCTTGACTAGCCGCAAAATCCCGAATTTTCTCCACCGTTCCCGGCCCGACACCACGTTTGGGCTCATTGACCACGCGCTCGTAGCTGATATTGTCACTAGGATTGGCGATGAGATTAAGGTAAGAAATAACATCGCGGATTTCTTTACGGCTATAGAACTTGGTGCCCCCAACCATGGTATGAGGGATATTAGCCTTAAGCAGGGCTTCTTCCACCGTCCGTGACTGGGCATTAGTCCGGTAAAGGACCGCAAAATCCTTATGACTGTAACCTTCTCGGCTCAGTTGATCAATAGTTCGAGCGACAAAGAGGCCTCGTCCTGCTCGTCATTAGCCCGATAGTAGACAATTTCCTCACCGTCTTCATTTTGAGTCCAGAGATTTTTAGGGACGGCGATTGCGGTTGTTTCGGATGACTTCATTAGCCGCCTGAAGGATGGTCTTAGTCGAGCGATAGTTTTCTTCAAGCAAAACAACTTTGGCTTCTGGATAATCCTTTTCAAAGTCTAGGATATTCTGCATATCGGCTCCCCCGCCAGCCATAGATAGACTGGTCAGCGTCTCCGACCACACAGATATTCTTAAAGCGAGAAGCCAAGAGCTTGACCAGCTGGTACTGGGCATGGTTGGTATCTTGATACTCGTCCACATGGATGTACTGGTAACGTTGCTGGTAGTAGGTCAGGACATCTGGATTCTGGTCAAAAAGCCGCAGGGTCAGCATGATCAAATCGTCAAAATCCATGGCTTCAGACTGGCGCAATTCCTTTTGATAGGCCGTGTAGCACTTGGCCACAATCTCTGTGTATATATCACCAGCTAGATTCGCATAGGCCACCTCGTCAATCAGGTCGTTCTTAGCATTGGAAATAGTACCTAGAATGGCGCGCTCGTTCCACTTTTTAGGATCCAGATTGAGGGTTTTTGAGAATCCGTTTCATCAGAGTCCGCTGCTCGCCTGGATCAACGATAGTAAAGTTGCGGTTGTAGCCAATATGATCTGCTTCTCGCCGCAGGATGCGCACACACATGGAGTGGAAGGTGGCGATTAAGCAGTCTTGGGTGGCTGGATTGAGCGCTGCTGCTCGTTCTTTCATCTCCGCGCTGCCTTATTGGTAAAGGTAATGGCTAGGATATTCCAAGGATTGACCATCTTCTCATCAATCAAATAGGCGATGCGGTGGGTCAGGGACTCGAGTTTTTCCTGAACCAGCCCCCGCCATAATCAACAAGGGGCCTTCCGTCGTCTGGACCGCTTCGGCCTGACGGTCATTCATACCGTTTAATAAAGGGATTCATCTTCTATCCTTTCAATACAAAATCAAACTGAAAAATCAATGCTTCCATTATATCAAAAATTCGAGCGAATTTGTTATCGAAAAGAGCAACTGTCCTCAATTGAAATTCAAGTGTGAAAAAGCTATAATAGTAGTCTAGAAAGGAGCAGCCATGAACAATCATCCAAGTGACAATCTCAAACTTGCCGAACGAGGCGCCCTCTAGCAATTGCCACCTACATTGGCTTATCCGTTACAAAGATCATTGCAGGGTACGGCACTGACATCCTCCAGTTTGACGGCGGATGGTTTCAACAACGTATCCGATATCGTTGCCAATATGGCAGTCTTAATCGGTTTGCGCATGGCAAGAAAACCAGCGGATAAGGACCACCGCTTCGGCCATTGGAAGATTGAAGATCTGGCCAGCCTAATTACTTCTTTCATCATGTTTTTGTCGGTTTCAATGTCCTCATTGATACGGCTCAAAAATCATTAACAAGGAAGAAACCTTGATTGATCCTGTAGGAGCCATCGTCAGGGATTGTATCGGCCATCATCATGTTTTGGCGTTTATCTTTTACAATAAAAACCTAGCCAAAAAGGGTAAAATCAAAGCTCTGGATGCGGCTGCCAGGACAATCTCGGACGCCATCACTTCTCTGGGCACATCGGTTTGCTATTATTGCCAGCTCCTGAAGTTTCCCATCGTTGATAGGCTAGCAGCCATCATTATTACTTTTTCATTCTGAAAACAGCCTTGATATTTTCATGGGTCCTCCTTCAGCCTATCAGACGGCTTTTGATCAGGACCTTTTAGACGACTATAAGCGTGCCATTCTGAAATTCCTAAAATCACACGCGTCAAATCCCAGCGTGGTCGGACCTATGGCAGCAATATTTATCTAGATATTATACTGGAAATGAATCCTGACCTCTCCGTCTTTGAAAAGCCACGAAATTGCTGATCAGGTAGAGGATATGCTCAAGGAAGACTTCGGTGTCTTCGACATTGATATTCATATTGAGCCAGCTCCGATTCCTGAAGATGAGATTCTGGATAATGTCTATCAAAAACTCCTGATGCGTGAACAATTAGTCGACCAAGGCAGTCAATTGGATGCACTTCTTTCCTCTGATTTTGTCTACATTTCCCAAGATGGTCGCCAGCTGAACAAAGAGGAATTTCAACTAGAAAGAGCTCAAACTTCTCCTATCAAAAATTTAGAAATTACATCCGTCAGCCAAAAACTAAACTGATTCGCTATCAAATCGGGGATGTCATCCATACCAGCCTCTGGCGTCGCCACGAAGTCTGGCAAAATATCTTCCACCAAGAAACACGAAAAACAACTAGCAGAAAACTAGTTGTTTTTATATGCTTTCACTTGGTCTGTCGCAACATCCTCTCCAAACCACTTCTCAGCGATTTTCTGGAATTTTCCCTCTTGGTATAATTTCCCAAAAGCAGCATTTACTTTTTCTACTAAAGTACGGTCCGCCTTTCTAGCTCCGACCGCAAGGCCTCGCTCTCAAATCCAACTGAAAAAGACTGAATATTGATCTAAAATTCCTTCTTCTGTCAGATAATAATTGGCATAAACGCGGTCAATCAAGAGACCATCAATTCGGTCGTTTTGCAAGTCAATCAAAAGCCTCGTTGAAGCTTTTGGTACTGAGTCGCTGTATGATTTTTGACAAAGGTTTTCAATATTTCAGGATTGCTTTCAAATGCTACATAGCCAGAAGATCCCGTTTGAGCACCAATACTTTTCCTGCCATATCACTGGCCTGTGAGATATGAGAGGACTTTTGCTGACCAAAAACCTGCTCATTTTTCATATAAGGGAATGGTAAATTGCACCTTTTTCCATTCTCTCATCCGTTGCGGAATAGCCATTCCAGATAAGGTCAATCGTGCCATTGGTCAACTCTGTTTCCTTCATATCCCAATCAATCGGCTGCCATTTCACCTCAATCCCATATTCCTTAAAAACAGCATTGGCCAGATCAATATCAAACCCTGCATAAGTGCCATCTTTTTGCTCAAATCCCATAGGAACAAAGGTATTATCAAAGCCGATTGTGATCTGTTTTTTCTCCTCGTACTTGCTCCAGTTATCTAAGCTGGGATCACTGACATTGGAACTACAAGCAGTAAGCAGAAAGGTTAGGATCAGGGTCAAACAGGTCAAAAGAATATTCTTTACTTTCATTCAGGGCCTCCCTTATTTTTGGTATGACTTTTGAGAATAGAATCCGCAATGTTTTTCCTGCAAACTGCAAATCATGTGTGACCACAATCTGCGTCATTCCCATTTCACGATTTTGAAGGATGAGTTTTTCTACTTCCAAGCGTAATGCAGGATCCAAGGCAGAAGTTGGCTCATCATATCCGATAATCTCTGGGTTGATCATCATAGCACGAGCCAAAGCGACCCGCTGTTTTTGCCCGCCTGACAGCGAATAAGGATAGGCCTTGGCATGCTCATACAAGCCTAAACGGGCCAATAAGCCCTGCGCCTTCTCTTCAGCTTCTTCTTTGGAAATGTTCATTGTATGTATTGGTGATAAGGTCAAATTTTTCCAAGACAGACAAAATGAGGAAAGAGCTGAAAATCTTGAAAAACGAAGCCCTAAAAAGATTGCGCTTTTTCAAGTTCAGTGACATCAAAATCTCTCCATTATAAATCACTTGTCCCGAATCAATTGTCTCCAAGCCTGCCAGCATACGCAGAAGGGTCGTCTTCCCTCCACCAGAAGGTCCAACAATGGTCAATACTTGCTTTTCAGGCACAATCAAATTAAAAATCCTTTAGAATCTGCTTATCACCAAATTTTTTTACTAATATTTCGTAATTCTAACATAATAGCACCTACTTATAATAACTAAATTTCTTTTTCGACCTGCTTGGCAATCAAGGTGGCCAGACCGATTAAGAGTAAAGTAAATCAAGCCTGCAACAAACATCGGTGCCAGACTTGCATCTCGGTTGGCCGCTGTACGACTGGCCCAAAAATTAAGTCTGAAAATGCCTAAAGCATAAACCAAAGAGGTATCTTTCACCAAAGTCATGACTTCATTAAAGACACTAGGTAGCACAATTTTTACGACTTGCGGCAAAATAATCAGGCGAATCGTCTGAACAGGAGTAAATTTCAAAACCTTCGCGGCTTCATACTGTCCAGTCGGAATAGAAGAAATTCCTCCGCGGAAGATCTCCGCAAAATAAGCCGCATAGTTTAGTGTAAAGGCAATAATCGCTGCAGGGAATCCGATCCAGCCGAATGCCGATACTTGGCAACACATAGTAAATAAAGATTAACTGCAATAAAAGCGGCGTCCGCGCATGATCCAAATGTAAATATGGAAGCAGCCATTGCAGGGGCTTCAAGCGAATTTGCATTGAAAATGCCAGCATAATTCCCAAAGGAATCAGAAAAAACCAAGACCAAAGCAAACACTTGCAAGGTGGTTGCTGCTCCACTAGAAGACTAGGTAAAATTTCCAAAATATAGCTCATTCTCTTCCTCCTAAATAAATATTATACCATTATAGCAGAATTTTAAAAATACAACCAGAAATTACAAAAAATTTATAGTAAGAAAATCGAAATCGAATAAAATTAAAAATCCGACCCTTTTTTCAAGAATCGGATTTATTGGACTATGTAAAGGCTCTTTGGAGCGATTTTGGAACCATTCGAAACAACACAGCTCTAAAACTGGGTCTTGATGAAATAGTTATGAGAAATAGTTTTTGGAACCATTCGAAACAACACAGCTCTAAAACAAGAAGTTTGCAGAAGCTGCATTGGCCTACGTTTTGGAACCATTCGAAACAACACAGCAAGTTAAAATAAGGCTTTTTGTCCGTACACAACTTGAAAAAAAGTGCACCGATTCGGTGCTTTTTATTACTATAATAACTATATTTTACTCTTATTTTCTATAAAAAGGCAACTGAAATTCAAAGCGTTTTTCAACAAATTCACTAAAAACTACGTTCATTTGAACGTAGTTTTATATTTATGTCCCCTGCCGGAATCGAGACCAGCAACTACTCCTTAGGAGGAGTTGTTATATCCATTGAACTAAAGGGGACTAGAGAAAAACTCTGCCAAGTGACAGAGTCATTTCTGATATTAACGACGGATTTCTTTGATACGCGCTGCCTTACCTTGCAATGCACGAAGGTAGTACAATTTAGCACGACGAACTTTACCGTAACGAACGACTTCAATCTTGTCAACACGTGGAGTGTGGATTGGGAAAAGTACGTTCAACACCTACACCGTTAGAGATTTTACGAACTGTGTAGTTTTCTGAGATACCAGCACCTTTACGAGCGATAACGACACCTTCAAAGATCTGGATACGTTCGCGAGTTCCTTCGACAACTTTCGCGTGAACGCGGACAGTGTCACCAGGACGGAATGCAGGGGATATCTGAGCGAAGTTGACCTTCAGTCAAGCTTTGAATTAATGGATTCATTTTTCTCTATCTTGCTAATCTTGTAGTTCTAGACGACAGCGGATTAGCCTTTTTTAGTGCATCCATTTATGCAGAAAATATAATATATCAAAATTCTAGCAAAAGTAAAAGATTTTTAGATAAAAAAATTCCTAAAAAGAATGGCTAAAAATCCTATAAAGTAGATCAGCATTAAATAGAGACTAAACTTCTTCCTATCTGAGAACAGCTCTGCTAATTCAGCATTAAACGTGGAAAGAGTTGTTAAACCGCCACAGAAGCCTGTTGCCAGAATGCTATACAGCTGTTTATCTTGGATATGATTATAAAAATATCCAATCAAAAAGGTTCCCAGTACATTAGCCATCAAGGTGCCTATTGGCAAAGTAGCTCTGCTATTAACCTTAGAAAAAGTAACGGACGAGAGCTCCCTAGACCGCAAGCAATAGAGCAAAACCCAAATCATGCGGTCACCTTCCTTCCAGCCCATAAGGCAATGCAAAGGCTGCCGCCGATACTCAAAGGCAAGATATAGGAGCAATTCTGGATAACGACCCTAAATCCAGCAATTTGAGCGAATCTAATAGAAGACTAGAAAAAGTCGTCAAGCCGCCACAAAATCCCGTCGACAAAGCCAATAACAAACGCTTAGAAACTTGCTTGCGACTGAGATAGCCTTTAACTAAATAGATGAGCAGAAAGTTCCTAGATAGTTGACTAAAAAGTGTTGCAAGAGGGAAATATCCGTAAATGTGAAAAAGGATGAGCATTGATAACAGAAGTAAACCGCCTAGCATAGCTCCCAAGAAGATTGCTAAAGAATTTTTACTTCACTCATCTTATTTTAGCTTCTCCTGAAAAGCACGTGAATGCTTTAGGATGTCCGCAAAGGTCGCAAGAATCGTTTCTTGATAGTCCTTATTTTTCAATCTTGCTCGCAACTCTAGCAAAGATCCTTTCTTCTCGCTTAGGATCTGCGACGGCCTTCCATTCGATTGTTTTAAAAGCCACAACTTGGCCAACCAGATTCATACGCTGCTCTAGTAAGGCAACGAGTGCGTCATCTACTTGGTCAATTTCCTGTCTGATTTCTTCTAACGTCATCTCATTCCTCCTCATATTCTATCTATCATATCAAAAATAGTAAAATGTTCTAGTTTTATCCTAAATAAAAAGGGCCACTGGACATGTAAATTAAAAGAAAACTCGCAAAGGCGAGTTTTTATCCACTGAATTAAAAAGGTCCCTAGACATTTTTAACCAACTGAAACCTTCCATACTCATGTTGATGAGTTGGTTGAGTTCAACGGCATATTCCATTGGTAGTTCTTTGGTAATGGGGTCCATAAATCCGTTGATAATCATAGCTGTGGCTTCTTCTTCGCTGATTCCTCGACTCATCAGGTAGTAGAGCTGGTCCTCAGATACTTTGGAAACCTTGGCTTCATGCTCTAGCGCGACATTTGAATTATGGATTTCATTAAAAGGAATAGTGTCAGAACTGGACTCACCATCCATCAGAATGGTATCGCACTCAATATGAGATTTGGAACCAGCACTATTCTTACCAAAGCGAACCTGACCACGATAGTCGGTCTTACCACCATCCTGGCAAAGCTGATTTAGAAATCAAAGGTACTGGAAGTCTTGGGCGCATTATGAAAGACCTTGCAACCCGCATCCAAGTGCTGGCCATAGTTGGCAAAAGGACATAGAGAGGACAGAGGTTCTGGCATTTCGGCCGTTGAGAATACTGCAGGGGTATTTCATATTGACTTTGCTGCCTAAGTTCCCATCAATCCACTCTAAGGTGCCGCCTTCTTCAGCAATCCCCCGCTCCGTTACGAGGTTATACACATTGTCCGACCAGTTTTTGAATGGTCGTATAGCGGAAAAAAGGCATCCTTTTTGACAATGATCTCAACATTTGCAGCATGAAGACTATTAGTCGTATAAGTCGGTGCTGTACAGCCCTCGATGTACTGGATAGAGCCGCCCTCCTCGATAATCATCAAGGCGCTCAAACTGACCGGCATTTTCTCCGTTAATACGAAATAGGGTCTGAACAGGGGACTTGGCACTGGACGTTCTTGGGCACATAGATAAAAAGTTCCGCCGGACCAAACCGCACTATTAAGCGCAGAAAATTTATGCTCAGCATTTGAAATCACAGTACCAAAAATACTGCTTGACCAAGTCCGGATATTCCTGGACAGCCGTATCCGTATCGGTGAAGATAATCCCCAGCTTGGCAAACTCTTCCTTCATATTATAATAAACCACTTCCGATTCATACTGTGCAACAGCTCCAGATAGAAACTGCTTCTCAGCTTCTGGAATTCCCAGGCGATCAAAGGTTTTCTTAATCTCCTCTGGGACTTCAGCCCAACTGCGAGCCCGATCTCGCTTAGTTTCTGATAGTAGATAATATCATCAAAGCGGATACCAGATAAATCTGGTCCAAAAGTCGGGCATGGGTAACTTATGAAAAAGTTCAAAGAGCGCAGACGATAGTCCAACATCCACTGGGGCTCATTTTTTTATTTCTGAGATTTCTCGAACAACTTCTTCAGTCAGACCCTTACCAGTTGAAAAAGGTGGCTTGACATCATCATGGAAGCCAAAGGCATAGTCGCGTTCTTTCATAGGAACTCCTCCTTTATCTAAGGGATAACGCTTACCTATATTATACTCCTAATCATGAGAATTGTCAGAAAATAATACTTTAACAAAAGAAAAACGGCCACAGCCGTTTTTCCATTTTATCATTTTAAACTTTACTTACCAACTCTTCCGCAAATGCTTCCAAGCGCTCAATGTCATCTTCTTCTGCAGAAAGATCTACTTTGACACATTCTGAACCTTTCACTGCTCCTGTAGCCGCAAAAACAGCATCAAAGTCATCAACAGCCTTGCAGAATTCATCATAAAAAGTATCGCCTGAACCGACTACCCCATAGACCTTGCCAGACAAGTCCAATCCAGATAAGTCTTCGTAGAAGTCCATCATTTCATCAGGTAGCTCACCGTCACCGTAGGTATAGGTCGCTACAATCGTAATATCCGCTTCCAAGAAATCTTCTGCATCGACAGTGGTACACTCGTCCACTTCAACTTCTACATCTAGTTCTCTTAGCTTATCCGCCACAATATCGGCAATTTCCTCGGTGTTTCCAGTCATACTAGCAAATACAATTTTTCACTAAGGTCATAGTTCCTCCAAATTATAATCTTCATTCATTATAACACATCTTTTTATTTTAAAAATAAAAATTCTTGTGCTACAATAACTAGAGAAAGTTTAAGAGGTTTACAATGAGTATCTATAGTAAAATTCTGAAAAAAATTAAGGAATACGATAGAATTATCATCCACCGCCACATGCGCCCCTGACCCAGATGCAATTGGCAGTCAAGTCAGCTTACAAAAAACTTCTCAGCTCAACTTTCCTGAAAAAAATCCATCAAAGTAACAGGGTTACGACGAGCCTAGTCTTACTTGGCTAGCAAAGATGGATGAGGGTGACAGATGCGGACTATGAGCAGGCCTTGGTAATCGTGTGCGATACAGCCAACACTCCCCGCATTGATGATCAGCGCTATAGCATGGGCGACTTTTTGATTAAAATCGACCATCATCCCAACGATGATGCCTACGGAGATTTGCTGCTGGTTGATACAGATGCTAGTAGTACAAGCGAAATTATCGCTCTTTTTGCCTTCGAGAATCACTTAGAAGCAAATGACTATATCGCTAAACTTCTCTATGCTGGCATTGTTGGGGATACCGGGCGCTTCCTCTATCCAGCGACTACTGCACGCACATTTTGAGGTAGCTGGCAAACTTCGCCAATACGCTTTTAATTTTTCAGAGCTTTCTCGAAAAAATGGACTCCATCACGCATCAAGTGGCCAAACTGCAAAGGTTATGTTTACGATAATCTAGAAATTGATGAGAATGGTGCTGCGCGCGTTATCCTATCTCAGCAATTATTGAAGAAAAATCATCTGACAGATGCTGATACTTCAGCTATTGTAGCTGCCCCCGGACGGATCGAAGATGTCCAGATGTAGGGCCATCTTTGTCGAACAACCTGACGGCCATTATCGCGTGCGGATGCGCAGTAAATTTACTCCAATCAATGAAATTGCCAAGCAACACAATGGCGGCGGCCATCCACTTGCCAGCGGTGCTAATGCTTATTCAAAAGATGAGGTTGACTTAATTTATCAAAAATTAAAAGAAAAGAGCAAAAAGTAAGAAAAATCACCCAAAAAGACTTGTCAAATTAGTTAGAATTTGATAAACTATCAAAGTAACGAATCTATGGCTCGCAAAGAGACCATGGCAGAAAGGAATTTTTAAAATGAGAAAAGACATTCACCCAGAATACCGCCCTGTTGTATTCATGGACACTACTACTGGCTACAAGTTCCTTAGCGGTTCAACTAAGCGTTCTAACGAAACTATTTGAATTCGAAGGCGAAACTTACCCATTGATCCGTGTCGAAATTTCATCAGACTCACACCCATTCTACACTGGACGTCAAAAGTTCACTCAAGCAGATGGACGTGTGGATCGTTTCAACAAAAAATACGGTCTCAAATAAGAACCGTATTGACATTAAAACGAATGTTGATACAAAGCCATTTCCGAGAAATCGGATTTGGCTTTTTTTGTTTTTTTCCAATAAAAATCCTTTCGAAATATGGAATGAGGCAGCATGACTATTGCCACTCATTCCTTCATCTCAAAGGATTGGTTTCAACTATTGATTTTCTTTTCAATTTTTCTCGCTCAAGGCGAAGTTTGCGATTTGGATTTAGCCGGTTGAAGAGTTCTTCCAGCTTTTTGTATTCCAAACATCTGCTGCTGAGACAAAGTTGCCATTTTCATCTCGGAAAGATATTGGTTTATCACCCATCACATATCTCCTTAGTCAACAAATTCAAACTCAAACTTACCGATGCGCACCAAATCTCCGTCCTTGGCACCACGCGCACGAAGTGCTTCGTCAACACCCATACCGCGCAACTGACGGGAGAATTTCATGATGGACTCATCACGGTCAAAAGTTAGTCATTGTAAAGAGTTTTTCTAGTTTATCACCTGAAAGCACCCATGTAGCATCATCATCACGAGATTTTCGAAGGCTGGCGCTTCTTCATCAAAGCCATAATAAGCCTCGTCTTCCATATCGGATTCTTCATAAAGTAGAAACTCAGGTGTCTTATCTAGTAGCTCAGCTGTCGCATCTAAGAGCATAGCAAGCCCCTGCTTGGTCAGACTAGAAATAGGGAAAATCTGCGGCAACTCTTCAAATTCGTCATAATTGGCAGCCAGTTTTTCTTGAATTCTTTCAAGTTTTCTGCGCTATCAGGCATATCCATCTTATTGGCTACAATAATCTGTGGCCGTTCTATCAAACGCAAATTATAGGATTCCAACTCCTTATTGATCGCAAGGTAATCCTCATAAGGATCGCGTCCCTCACTGGCAGACATATCAATAACGTGCAAAATGACCCGTGTCCGCTCGATATGACGAAGAAACTGGGTACCCTAGGCCCACTCCCTGACTGGCTCCTTCGATCAAACCTGGCAGATCGGCTACAGCAAAAGATTCCCCAGACTGAGTACGAACCATACCCAGATTAGGAACAATCGTGGTAAAGTGATAGGCTCCAATTTTGGGTTTTGGCTGATGTAATCACACTCAGAAGGGTTGACTTACCAACTGAAGGAAAACCAACCAAACCAACATCAGCCAGCACTTTTAGCTCCAGCAGTAATTCTCTTTCCTGACCGGGCTCCCCATTTTCAGAAATTTCCGGAGCTGGATTTTTAGGTGTAGCAAAGCGAATATTGCCACGACCGCCACGACCACCATGCGCCACGACAAAACGTTGACCGTGCTCGATCAAATCCGTAATGACCTTGCCAGTTTCAGCATCACGAACGGTCGTCCCCTAGGGAGTACACGGACAATCAAATCCTCCGCTCCTCGACCATGCATTCCCTTAGTCATTCCTTTTTCGCCTGATTGAGCCTTGAAATGACGGTTGTAACGGAAATCCATCAAGGTACGCAGTCCTTCATCCACGACAAAAATCACATCGCCGCCACGACCGCCATCGCCGCCCCAAGGTCCGCCATTAGGTACATATTTCTCTCGACGAAAGGCTACCATGCCATCGCCGCCTTTGCCAGCCTTGACTTGAATCTTGGCTGTATCTAAAAACATACTCATATAAATTCTCGCTTCTTTACTCTAAAAACGCCTTGCAGCGTTTAGGGATTAGAAGATTACGCCGATAGCTTGTGCAAAAATTGCACCAATCGTTACAAAGTAACATGATTACCACGACCAGCATTGTCAATTTTTCAAATCCAGTTTTTACGTTGTCCGTTATCTCCAAAAAGCCACTTTATTACCTCAATTCCTAGATTACTCCCTATATTTTAACACGATTAGCATACTTTTTCAAATATTTACAAGATGAAAAAGAAAAAGAGAGTTTTACTCCATTAGCCAAAGAATCTAAAAGGATATTTATGAAAATAATTTAAAAGATCGAAGAACTCACTCCAAATAGGAGGCTTCTCCAATCTTTTGACTTTTTATTCGATACCAATTTCAGCACGGACGACATCCGCAATTGTGTCCACATAGTAGTCCACTTCTTCGTGAGTTGGCGCTTCAGCCATGATACGCAGAAGCGGTTCTGTCCCACTTGGGCGGACAAGGATACGGCCGTTTCCTGCCATTTCAGTTTCCATTTTTTTCAATAATGTCTCTGATAGCCGGTACTTCCATTGACCTATCTTTCATAGCATTTTCGACACGGATATTGACCAATTTTTGTGGGTAAATGGTCACTTCTGCCAGCAAGTTCAGACAAGCTCTTGCCCGTTTCTTTCATCACTTTGGTTAATTGCACCGCTGACAATTGACCATCACCAGTGGTATTATAATCCATGATAATGACATGACCAGATTGCTCACCGCCTAGATTATAGCCGTTTTTGCGCATTTCTTCTACCACATAGCGGTCACCAACGGCAGTCACTACTTTATTGATTCCTTCGCGCTCAAGGCTTTATGGAAACCAAGGTTGGACATAACGGTAGTCACAATTGTATTTTTGAGCCAATTGGCCCTTCTCAGAAAGATACTTGCCGATGATATACATAATCTTGTCACCATCTACAATATCGCCATTTTTCATCAACGGCAATCAAGCGGTCACTATCGCCATCAAAAGCGAGACCAATTGCCGCACCTGACTCAAGGACTGTTTCTTGTAAGCCTTCTGGATGAGTAGAGCCTACATTTTAAGTTAATGTTGAGGCCATCTGGATTTTCTCCGATAACAGTCAGCTGGGCACCCAAATCAGCAAAAATTTGACGGGCACTAGTTGAAGCAGCGCCATTTGCTGTATCGAGGGCAACGTGCATTCCTTCAAGATCTGAACCTGTTGAAACAAGATATTGTTGGTACTTACGCAGGCCTTCAGGATGAGTCCACGACTTTCCCTAAGCCCCTCAGCACTTGGACGTGGAAGGGTATCTTCTGCTGCGTCCAGCAAAGCTTCGATTTCAAGTTCGCGTTCATCATCCAGTTTATAACCATCGCCACCAAAGAATTTGATGCCGTTATCAAGAGCAGGATTGTGGCTAGCCGAAATCATGACACCCGCACTAGCTTTTTCGGATTTAACCAAGTAAGCAACACCCGGAGTAGCGATCACACCAAGTTTGTAGACGTGGATCCCCACAGAAAGCAGACCTGCAATCAAGGCACTCTCAGCATTTCTCCCGAAATACGTGTATCACGGCCAACAAACACTCGAGGAACTTCACTTTCGTGTTGGCTCAGAACATATCCACCAAAACGGCCCAGTTTAAAGGCCAATTCCGGCGTTAATTCCACATTAGCTTCTCCACGAACACCATCGGTTCCAAAATATTTACCCATTTTTTTAAAAATCTTCCTTTCAAATCTTGCATTTTATTTACTAGATGAATTCGAACTTGAGCTCGATTTGGAGCTTGACGAATTCGAATGCGTGGTTTTGGTCGTAACTTTTTCATCGTTGTTTCAAACGGTGTCACAACATTAGCAAAACATTCCCATTGGCATCCATGGCCTGCAAAGGAGGCTGCCCCACTATAATTTCCTGAAATAGTGACATTGCTTGGTAAAACTGCTGCGACATGATTAACTTTTTCCAAAAGTTTCTTCATCGCTTGTCACTGTCACTTCTTCGTGCTCCAAGCTCACATTTTTGTGATAGAGATATCTTCTGCAACTTGACTGCCTGTGATGAGATACTTCACTGGCACTTTTCTTGCTTGCTTTTTGCCTATCTTGACTGAAAATTTTTGTGGATTGACCGTAGCAGACAAGCCGCTTGGTAGATTTTCCACCTTCAGCTGCACTTCGACCGTTCCTTCTGATGCATTGGATAAATCCGCCACCACATGAAACTTCCGTGTACTCTCCTGCATTTCACTGCTTAGGGGTCACTCTATTAGACCCCGTCAAAACAACGCTAGCTTCAGAAGTGAAGCCGCTAATAAAAGTAACGTTCACTATCGTACTTGATGTCAATCGGAACATTGGAAATCGTATTGCTGTACGTTTCCGAAGTCACTAGCGAATGCTGATACTGTTTTGAAAAACTACTAGAGGTCGCATAAATAAACAAAAACTATCGCAAAGAATAAAGAGGAGACAATATAAAGAATTTTTACTTTCTTTCATTCTTCCATCCTCCTAGTAAACGATTCTTTAGACTCAGTTTTTCATGCTTGTCTGATAGCAGGACTTCCCGCAGTTGTAGCTCAAAACTCATTCAAGCTCAAGTTGTGCTTGAAAAACTCCATTATGTGTCGTAGAAATACCACCTGTTTCCTCAGACGACAAAAAGTAAAAGGCATCTGAAACTTCTGAAAGGCCAATCGCAGCCCTGGTGCCGAGTTCCAAATTCCTTGGAAATACCTGTACTTTCTGTTAGCGGCAAATAGGGCACAGGAAGCTGCAATCTTATTATCCTTGATGATAACAGCCCCATCATGCAAGGGCGTATTTGGAATAAAAATATTGATCAAAAGCTCCCCAGAGATATCTGCATCCAGAGGAATTCCAGTCGCAATATATTCCTGCAGTGTTCAGAGTTCCTTGAATAGCCACCAGAGCACCAATCTTACGCGGACTCATGTAAGCCACTGCCTTGACAAAGGCTTGAATCAATTTCTCCTCACTGCTGACTGGAGCAGCAGAAAAAATCTCGGTCGCTCGACCCAGTTTTTCAAGACCTGTCCGAATCTCTGGTGAGAAAATCACTACCGTCGCAATCACCCCGTAGGTGATAACCTGATTGATCAACCAAGAAATCGTCGTCAATCCAATAATGTTGGCCAGAATCTGCACAAAAATAAAAACTAAAGCTCCACGAACCAAAATCATGATCTTGGTACCGGCAATCGCTTTAGCAAAATGATATAAGATCCATGTAACTAAGGCAATATCAATAATGTTGATTAAAATACTCAGGGACTACTGAATACATTAGACCAGTATTGGAGATTGGTTAGTTGTTGAAAATTCATTTGCATAGTGGCCCTCCCAGTCAAAAACAAACAGTTCTCAACTATTATATCACTTTTAAGGATATTTTTCTGTAACCTTCTTTACTTTTATGATAAAATATTTCTTATGAAGATAAATACAACATTGGGCCTCTTGGCAGAGCAAGTCCTCCCACTTTGTTCTCAGCAAAAATGGGACGCGGCTCGACTCTGCCAGGGAAAAGTTGCCCTCACATTTGACAAAAACATTCTACAAAACTTGGCCAAGAACTACGAAGTTGTGGTTATTACAGGAACAAATGGAAAAACTCTGACTACAGCTTTGACGGTGGGCATTCTCAAGGAAGCTTTTCGGAGAAGTGGTGACCAATCCTAGCGGTGCCAATATGATTACAGGGATTACAACAACCTTCCTGACTGCTAAAAAGCAAATCTGGCAAAAAATATCGCTGTGCTGGAAATCGATGAAGCCAGCCTATCTCGGATTTGTGATTATATCAAGCCTAGCCTCTTCGTCTTTACCAACATTTTCCGAGACCAGATGGACCGCTATGGTGAGATCTACACGACCTATCAGATGATCTTGGATGCTGCAGCGAAAGTTCCTGAAGCAACTGTGCTGATGAATGGCGATAGTCCGCTCTTTAACTCGGTCAGCCTGAAAAATCCTGTCCGTTACTATGGTTTTGACACGGAGAAAAGCCAGGCTAAGCTGGCGCACTACAATACCGAGGGCATCCTCTGCCCTAAGTGCGAGCATATCCTCAAGTACGAGCTCAATACTTATGCAAATCTAGGAGCTTACATCTGTGAGGACTGTGGCTTCAAGCGTCCTAAGCTAGACTACAGCCTGACCGCTCTCAAGACACTTGAGCACAACCAGCTCTGTCTTTACCATTGATGGACAAGATTATCAAATCAATATCGGTGGTCTCTACAATATCTACAATGCCTTGGCCGCTGTGTCAGTTGCACAGTTCTTCGGAGTCGAACCGGCTACCATCAAGGCTGGCTTTGACAAGAGCAGAGCTGTCTTTTGACGTCAGGAAACTTTCAAAATTGGCGATAAGGAATGTACCTTGGTCTTGATCAAAAATCCAGTCGGTGCGACCCAAGCCTTGGAAATGATTGAGCTGGCACCTTTTGACTTTAGCCTATCTGTCCTGCTTAATGCCAACTATGCGGACGGTATTGATACTAGCTGGATCTGGGATGCTGATTTTGAGAAAATTTTAGAGATGGATATCCCTCAGGTCCTTGCAGGCGGTGTGCGCCACTCAGAGATTGCTCGTCGACTGCGCGTGACGGGCTATCCAGCAGATCAGATTACCGAAGTCAAAGATTTGGAAGCAGTCTTTAAGTTGATTGAAGAGCAAGAAACCAAACACGCCTATATCCTAGCTACTTATACCGCCATGCTGGAATTCCGTGAATGCTAGCAGAACGACAAGTCATCAGAAAGGAGATGAACTAATGGTTTATAGATCCCTCGTTTCTCCTGAAAACCAGGACTATCACTATGACTTAAAAATCGCTCATCTCTACGGCGACCTTATGAACACCTATGGCGACAATGGCAATGTCCTCATGCTCAAGTATGTGGCCGAAAAGCTAGAGCGCTAGAGTTGAGGTCGATATTGTCTCCCTAGAAGATGACTTTTGACAAGGACAGCTACGACATCGTCTTCTTTGGCGGAGGTCAAGACTATGAGCAAACGATCGTGGCTCGTGACCTGCCAGCTAAAAAGAAGCTTTAGAAAACTTTATCAATGAAAACGGCGTTGTACTAGCTATCTGCGGTGGCTTCCAACTCTTAGGCCAATACTATATCGAAGCTTCTGGCCGTCGAGATCGAAGGACTCGGCATCATGGGACACTATACCCTAAAACCAAGTCAAGAATCGCTATATCGGCGACATCAAGATTTATAACGAAGAATTTAACGAGACCTACTACGGCTTTTGAAAACCACCAAGGGACGAACCTTCCTCTCTGACGATGAGAAACCTCTGGGCAAGGTCGTCTATGGAAATGGCAATAACCAAAGAAGACGGCAATGAAGGCGTTCATTATAAAAAAATGTCTTCGGCTCCTACTTCCATGGTCCCCATCTTGTCTCGCAATGCGAACTTGGCCTACCGTCTGGTAACCACTGCTCTGAAAAAACAAGTATGGCTCTAACATTGAATTAGCAGCTTATGAGGATATCCTAGCTCAAGAAACTCAAGAAGAATATGGCGATATCAAGAGCAAGGCTGAATTTGAATAATTAGGAGAATCATTATGAAAGAAAAATTACATTATATCCTGCTTTTAATTACCATTCTATTGGTTTGCCAGTATTTCCTTGGCCAATATGCAGAAAGCGTCAATGTTAGCTTTTATCCTCTTCAGCTTCAAACTTCCCTTGATCATATTGATTTTTGGTCTCTGTTCTCCCTAGGCTCTATCACGACCTTTCTCATCAGCATGCCCAAAAACTTCTCATTAAAAAATGAGCTTAAGAAAACCAAAGAAGCTCTGAAAAACATCTCAAAAAGAAAACTAGGTTGGAATTTCCAGCCTAGTTTTACTACTCGTTTCAATAAAAACCAAATTTATTCAAGGGAGACACGCGAAATTCTACACTGCCCTTAATATGCTCCTTTTTAATCAGACCAAACTCACGGCTATCTTTTTGTATTTTCTCGCCGATCATTTAAGATGAGAAAAAGAATTTTTAGGGATTGTATCGAAGTCGCTCCTTTTAAGTCAACAATAGAAAAATCGTGGGTATAATAGCCCGTACTGGCAGCTGAAGCCAGATATTTCTCTCGCATCTTTTTCGATATATATTGCTCTGATTGCACCTGATCGTTCAGATACAGCAAGTTATCCATATAGGTCACCTTGTCATTTTTCCATAGCAATAACACGACCGACATACTCTTTTCCATCGACCTCATAGAGGGCAAATTCCCCGAGCAAGCTTGGCTGTCTTATCCGCCAAGACCAAATCATTTTCCGCTAAGAAAGAATTGGCATCTTGCTTGGTGATGCGATAAGGTGTATAGACAAACAAGCGTAATCCCACCAGAATGGCAATAAATACCGTTACAATGATAATATTTCTCAGTAAATCTCTCTTTAACATCTCTCTCCCCTGTCCTTTTGTTCTATTATATCATTTTCATGGGATTAGACAAAACACAGAGATAAGAGAGGATTACGTTTAACAAAAATTGTAAAAATGAAAAAGGCAAAAGCCTATTGAGGAGCTCCCTCAATCGAATTTGCCTTTCTTATTTTAATCTTCTTTAGCCACACGTGATTTGTTGGCGATATCAGCTAGGATAAGCTTCTACAAATTCATCAACTGAAACAGTTTGTGTTTCTTTTTGACCGTAGCGACGGACATTGACCGTTCCGTCTTCCATTTCCTTGTCCCCAACGATCAATTGGTAAGGAATCTTGCTGGTTTGTGACGCACGAATCTTGAGTGCATTTTTCATGCGCTCATCCACATCAGCACGGACACCACAGTCACGAAGTTTCTTAGCCACTTCCCATGCATAGTCCACATGTTTTTCGTTAGAAACTGGGATGAGGGTCACTTGGTGAGGTGCGAGCCATGTTGGGAAGGCACCCTTGTAGTTCTCAATCAAGATAGCTGTAAAGCGTTCCATAGTTGAGATAACCCCACGGTGGATCATAACCGGACGGTGCTCTTCACCATCAGCTCCGATGTATTTGAGGTCGAAGCGTTCTGGCAATAAGAAGTCAAGCTGAATAGTAGAAAGGGTTTCTTCTTTTTCCAGGGCAGTCTTAACTTGGATATCCAATTTTGGTCCGTAGAAGGCTGCTTCCTTCGACTTCAAAGTAGTCCACACCCATTTCATCAAGTGCTGCACGAAGCATAGTTTGGGCATTTTCCCACATCTCATCGTTGTCAAAGTACTTGTGAGTATCTTGAGGGTCACGAAGAGAGAGACGGAAGCGGTATTCCGTCAAGTTGAAGTCTTCATAAACATCGATAATCAACTGAAGGGCACGTTGGAATTCTTCTTGGATTTGTTCAGGAGTAACAAAAGAGGTGACCGTCATTAAGAGACATTTCACGCACACGTTGAAGGCCAGTGAGGGCACCAGATTTTTCGTAACGGTGCATCATCCCAATTTCAGCGATACGGATTGGCAACTCACGGTAGAGTGAACATGGTGTTTGTAGACCTGGATGTGATGTGGGCAGTTCATTGGACGAAGAACGAATTCTTCCCCGTCACCCATGTCCATAGTTGGGAACATGTCTTCTTGGTAATGATCCCAGTGACCAGAAGTCTTATAAAAGCTCTACTGAAGCAAGTGGTGGAGTGTAAACGTGTTGGTAGCCAGAAGCCAACTCCTTGTCGACAATGTAGCGTTCCAATTCACGGCGGATAGTCGCTCCGTTTGGCAACCAGAATGGAAGTCCTTGACCAACCTCTTGAGAGATCATGAAGAGGTCAAGCTCTTTACCAAGTTTACAGTGGTCACGTTCTTTGGCTTCTTCGCGCATTTGAAGGTAATTCTTCAAGTCTTTCTTGTCAAACCAAGCTGTTCCGTAGATCCGTTGCATCATAGCATTGTCGCTATTTCCACGCCAGTAAGCACCAGCTACATGGAGAAGGTGGAAGATTTGGATGCGACCTGTTGAAGGCACGTGAGGGCCACGGCAGAGGTCACATATTCACCTTGACAGTAGATAGTCAAACCACCCTCGTCTTCTGAGTGTTCTTCAATCAATTCCAATTTGTAAGGGTCATTCTTGAAGATTTCACGTGCCTCGTCTTTGGTTACTTCCTCACGAATTGATGGGAAGTTTTCTTTAACGATTTTCTTCATTTCTTCTTCGATACGCGGAAGGTCTTCGTTGGAGATTTGACCAGCTTGATTATCCGTATCGTAGTAGAAACCATCCTCGATAGCTGGCCCAACACCCAAGTGAATATCTGGGAAAAGGCGACGAGCTGCTTGGGCGAACAAATGAGCCGCTGAGTGGCGCAAGATTGGAAGAGACATCTTCGTGATCAGGTGTCACGATTTCGATGCTTCCATCTTCAGTGATAGCACGAGTCGTGTCGATGAGTTTGCCGTTGAATTTACCAGCCAAGGCTTTTTAGCGAGGGAATTGCTGATAGATTGAGCAATTTCAAAAGTTGTAACGCCAGATTCGAATTCACGAACAGCGCCATCTGGGAAAAGTAATCTTAATCATGGTTTTCTCCTTAAAAATTTTATCATATTTTTATAACTGAGTTTTTGAAGAACTGGGAAACCAGCTATCAACAAAGAATGATAACAATCAATTTCATTTTAGCTTTTTCATTCTAAAAATAAAGAAAAGCATAGAAATAAATAGATAGCCTACCAAAAGAAAGAATGAGAGACAAATATTCCTCCTGGTCATCTCACCCCTCATATATATCCTTATTGGATAACTTTTTATCGCATTGACCAAATAGATAGCAGCTGTCAAACTTAAAAGATATCCTGTTATAATGAGTTTCTTGTTGTTGAAAAACATTAAGATACCAAGAAAGGGAGCAAGAAATGGCAAGAGAGGAATGAGTAGAAAAATGAAAAAGACGACAATATTTTTCCGTTCCCCATAGGCTAAGAGTTTTCATTAGCCAAACATAGACTAATAGGAAGGTACAAGTCATCATCCAAGATAAATATTTCTTCAAATCTATCACCTCATTCAGCTCTTAGCTAAATTCATTTTAACTTTGTCGTAACTATTCTCCATATAAAAAAACGACATCCTCGAAAGGACGTCGTAACGTGGTTCCACCTTCATTTATGCAAGTCAAAAAGACCTACACCTCTGATTGGCTCTAACGTAGCCACCGTTTTATGTTTTCATAAAAGCCAGTAGAGTAGTCCCAACTGCATCCTCTACGCGATTTCCAGCTCCACGCGCTCTCTAAAAGATTTTCTGCAGGTGATATGTCTCTAAAAATTATTATAGCACGATTGAAAAAATTTGCAAGAACTTTTATTGGTTTTCAGCTCTGCTATTTTTCCTACTAAATAGATAAATCAAGTGTCCTAAACCATTTCCAGCTAGTGAGCATAGGAAATAGGCGGCATGATAAGAGGAATCCACTCCCCAAAGGTGAAAATAGTCAGGAAAAATAAAGAGAGCAACCAAGAAAGAAAAGCGCAGAGAAAACCCATAAAAAGCTGCATAGAGCAAGGACACCAACAGGGTCGCAAGAGGAGAGTAGATGAGAACATTTCCAACTACCAGCCCCTTACTTAAGATGGAATCCATGGGCACATATCAGTAACAGTATATAAAAGACAAAAATAGAAAAAGAAAAGAGCAAAAAGAAAATTTCTTTTTATTGACTTTCATAAGAACACCTCCGTTCATTAGGCCTTATGAAGAGTTTATTCTCAATATTTCGAATATTCTTAATCTGCTTCTTAGATGCTTTTATCATCCCTAGTTGAGCTGTTGACCGGCAGTGACATGATTTTTCTGGTAAATGAGACAATTGTCTTGGCTAAAGCGTTTGGCCATCGTTTCTTCAGAGATTGAGATCAGTATGAAAATCCTTGCTAATGGTCAAATCCAAATAGAATTCATAGATACGACGACCAAAATTCTCAGCGGAAATCTCGTATAATTTATCGAGCTAGCTTTTTCTCGTCCATATCTGGTGTTGCCAAAATGGCCTCCAAAATAGCTCCCGCCAAATCCCGACTCTCGTAATAAAGCGTACCAAAGGTTTTATCGCTGATTACATTGTCGAATAAAGGATTGCCATGGGCGATGATGGGGGTACCGCTGGCTAGACTTTCCAGATAAGTCAGCCCCTGCGTCTCCTGGTTGAAGCCGAAATAAAGAAATCTGCTGCCCTTATAGTGAGAGCCGTATCGCTCGGCGCAATCATTCCTATAAAAAATGACTGAATCCTCAATATGAAGCTGGGCTACCAAGGCTTTTAAGTCCTCAGCATAAGGCCCATCTCCGACAATGACCAACTTCACCTTGGCATTTTTCTTCCAAAACCATCAGTGATGCTTCAACAATCGCTTGGATATTTTTCTCGTAGGAAATTCTTGATAAACTGACGCAGCATGACTTCATCTTCTGCTATTCCCAGCTTAAAGCGTAGTTTCTTGATGTCTTCCGTATGAGAGTTCTGGGCGCTCAAATTTGGCCAAGTCGATTCCTGTTGGAATGACCCGTTTTTCACCTGTGATTTTATAACCAACCAAAAGGTCATAAACAATCTCAGAAGGACAAACGACACCATCCAAATCGCTCATGAAACCACGCACGATGTACTTGACCATACTCGGACGAATCACCATGCCCTTGGCAGAATAATGACACACTAATCCTCATATTGGGTATGGTAGGTATGAACCACTGGAATCCATGGTTCTTGGCAATCAGATGCCCAAGAGACCCAGCGAAAACTCTGTCTGGGTATGAATAATGTCCAACTGATACTGGCGAGCAATTTCTAAAGCATTGGAAAAGCCACGATAAGCCACGCCGATCCTTAAAAAGCGAAGAAAGGCACGCTGGGGAATACGGATAATCTGCCAATCTTCATAACGATTGACATCCTTGTCCGTCGTAGTAAAAATAAAGACTTTGTGACCTAGTTTCTCTAGCTCAGTCTTGAGGGTGCGAATGCTCGTCGCCACCCCGGAAACCTGAGGAAAATAGGTATCTGTAAAAAGACCAATCCGCATATCACATCTCCAAAACTGTTTGAGTAAGCCTCGTTGACTAATTGAGCGCGAGGCGTCATCAAATGGAGCGACTCTCCGCAACACGATAGCCTGCTTCACGTTTATCTACTTTTCCGTCAAGAACCTTACGCAGCGATTCGACAAACTCATCTACATTATGACAAAGCTCCGCCGACTCCTCATCAATCCAGCCATTATAAACGGGAATATCACGCAGAACTACGTGTGGCCGCTGGCCCAGCGCTTCTAAAGACCTGAAAATCCGCTTCGGTCTCTTCGCCAAGACGGGAGGAAAAAGAAGGCATCGCTGCCTGACGCTGGCTCCTTGGAAAACTGCACCTTCAAATAACCCGCATTCTACGTTTTCAGGATGATTATAAAGGACAAGATTTCGAATCTTGCGCGGAATAATCCGAAGATTGATGAGGCCAGCCAGATAAGCGGAGCATCCTGGCATTCGCAGAAACTACTTCGACAAGTACTTTCGATTCCTTTTCGTCTGAAAATAGAGCCACGAAAGCACGAGTACGACTTTCTGTCCTCTGCAATCTGAAAATGTAAAGACTTCTTCCCTTGCGTTCATCTTTCTTGTATTTCCGACAGGTCAATGCCGTTTGAGACGCCATGATGGGTGTCATCGTCACACCACGTAAGGACTCAATCAATGAATACTCGAAGACGGAGGTAATGATAAGTCCGCCATTTTTATACATGTGCGCTTCTGAATGTTTTGCCAAATAAGGGCGCAAAAGATTTGAGACCAATGAAAAGAATTTTCAAAGGTCTTCTTTGGTCAGATGTCCGATGCATGATTGCTGCCTCCCCGCTTATGCCGCGTATTGAAGAAGAAGTAAACTGCGAGGTCCGTGAGTGGTGATGCGACATTATCATAATCTCCTAAAACATCCTGTGGTATAAGGAATTCCTGCCAGATCCGGTGCATGCATTTGATGCTGCAAGGCACGGCCGATACCTGATTTTCCCAAAACGCTGCCTTCTAGATATGCTGTTAATACTTTCATATCTTCTATTATGCCCAAAAGAAAGCAGCGCATCAGGGAAGATTGGTAGCTTAATTCATGTACCTATATCCTTCCACTAAGCATTTCCCTTAGTAATATCCTTTCTTGCTGGGATTTATTCCGTTCACAAGCAGACTAGTCCACCTTGACCACCTGCAGTTCAGTCCTCCTAGTAGAATCAAATGTTTGTCTCTTGGCTAAGACCATAGGAACGGCTGAGTGCTTCAACATAGAGGTCCAGCTGAGCTCAGTGACGCTCACCAACTCTGCCGGATCATGATGGCGGTCAGATCTTATAGTCAAAGAGGACAGTGTGATCATCAAAACGCAGGTAGCCATCCAGATTCGAACGACAAAGTCTTGACCACTTGCTGGATCCTGCTTGAGCATGGCAAAGGGTGCTTCCCGATGGAGATGATTGGACTGATGCTGGATTAGCTGACCTAGTTCTGTAGCGAAAAAGGCCTCAATCTTCGCTAAATCAATCTCTTTCTTGACTGCCGCATCTACCTGAACCTGAGCCAAGGCTTGACGAATGCTAGTCTTAGTAATAGGACGATCCAGCGGAATCCGTTGCATGAGTTCATGAACAGCAGAACCTATTTGGGCTCCCGTGACTTGCTTCTTCTTACCAAAATCAGGCAAATCCAAAGTCAGCTGGAGTCTGATGACTTCGAGGCGCATCCATAATGTCCAGCCCTTCTGAGGTCCCATAACTGGCTCATAGAGACTTCTTGATTTGGCTGGGCGTGCGGACACTAAGAGCAATTCAATAGCCGCTTGATGAGACTGTTGAGCCAGTCTACATTCTCCAAGATATCCAGAGCTCGGCGGATATCTTCTGACTGACAGTTGCCCGTCAGATCATCCACTGGAATAGGATCAACCTGCTCTACTAAGCCAATCTGTTCGTCTGTCAGCTCCTGATCAGTCACAAAGCGGGTTTGATAAACCAGATTTTCCTTTCAAACACAGACTGGATAGCTAGAACCAATCCTGAAAATTAGTCAGCTGGCTTCGAAGACTGCTAGATAAGCGCCCATTTTGGCTAGTCCCCACTTGCGCTCTTGGAGCTTAGCGCTTGCCCTTGCCGACCAGATGGAGCTTGGTTTCAGCCCGCGTCATGGCACATAGACAGACGCATCTGCTCAGACAGGCTCGCCAGCGGGTTCTTCGGCATTCTGCTGATGAGTGGGGTCTCCATGAAATACGGATCTGCTTAGGCGCGAGGACCTGAGCCTCAAAGGTCCCACATCAGCCACATATTTGATTCCAATACCCCTTTTGTCGGCTGAGGATAATGGCAAAGCTGCCTATCCTGACGGTTGAAGGCCTTGTCCATATTGAGTGAAAGACATGTTGAACTCAGCCTTACTCTATCAGATAGTCACTAGCTGGACCACGCATCGGGCAGCCAGGGGGACACTAGCCCAAATCGTGCTCATTTTCAAAATCCGATCAATCATACTGATAAAGCAGACAAAGCCTTTGAAACTCGACTTTTCATGGTCGTTAGCCCAAAGGACAGGAGCATGAGATTGGCCTGACGCTGCTCACCGTTGGGCAGAGCCCTACCATATCATAGTAAAAACGATCCTGATAAATCTTCCAGATTAAATCATAGAGAGGCAGTCTTGGAATAGCTGCCAGTCATCCAGCGTTTCCTGGAAGTGCGCAGTTTCTTACGCAATTCACCATGGATGAGCTGAGGTTCCAGACCTTGATCGGCCAGGCATTCCTCAGCTTTTCGTAGAGAGTCCATAGACTCAGGACTGGAAGCACAGTGCTAACCGGGCCAATTCGTCCTCATCAAAGTCAAACATCGGCGACTTTGGGAGGCGGTCAGCATAGTCATTGAGAGGATTGTTAATGTGGTCCTGCGGGTATCAGCTATCACCATAACCTCTACCGACTGGAGGTAGTTGAGTCTCTCACGAAATCATCAGGCTACAATCGGGATATGATGCCGGTCAAACTCTACGCAAGAATCAAGATCATTTGCCGGGTCCGCAGAAGCTGTCAGCAAGGTAATATCCTTGAAATCCACCCGCTTCTTTGATTATGAAGGCGGATAATTTCCCTTGATTACCAAGGCGACTTCACCAGCTGAGATACTAGGTGAGCGCTGGTCAGAATCCTCTTCTTCGCTATCAGCGCTACCATCATCAAATCAAAACTCCGCCTGATTGGCTGGATTAGGCTACGTTTGGCTGGATTTCCCGCAGCCAAATAGTGGGTCTCGTGTGAGTCGAATCCTGCGCCGACTTCCTCGTCCATGAGTCGTTTAAAGACATCATTGGTCGCTTCCTAGCACCTCGATGTGACTGCATATTTTTCAGCGGGAATAATCAAGCTTGCCCTGACTAGGATCGGCCTGATAGAGTTTAAATTTGTCATTAAAAATCTGCGGATCGGCACTGACTGAAATCGATAAATGCGCGGATTGCTTAATATCGCCAACCCATGAAAGCTTGATTATTTCCCTCGAGCCAAAAGCAATATTCCAACATCCGCTCCTGAGTATGGTTGGTGTCTTGATACTCACATCGACCATGACCTCATAGGTACTTATCCTGATAAAACGCTCGCGCTTCTGGATAATTTTCTAAAATCTCCAATTGCAAAATGGCTGAGTATCACCGATTCAAAGGCATTTTTCCGCTACCTGCGTTTCCAAAATAAGCTTGCGAGAAATCTCGGACAAAATCGCCAACAAATCGTAGAGGACTTCCGATTGATGCTGCTCCATAAAGTTCAGATGGTAGAGGCGGACATCAGCTCTTTCATTCTGACTCTATCAGAGGCTTACGGGCTTCGTATAGGCTTGGGCTATCTCTTTTGAGACTCGTCTGCATTTTACCAGCTCCGGGCAGTAAGCCTGATGGATTCCCAGGATGCTTGGCTAATTCTAAAAGCGCTGAATCAGGTCTAGCAACTGCTCCGGTCCAGTCTGCTCTGTCAGCTCAGCCAAGATATCTAAAGGCTGCCTGAACATTTCCTGATGCTTAGCCCCAGCAAGCTTGACCTTCACTTGAGCCAAATGGCTCTGGATCTTCCAAATCTAGCAAAGACTGCTAGCCTCAAGAGAATTCGCTCAGCTCTGCTACAAAATCACTGGTTTTCATAGCCCTGGCAGAAGGGTCTCTTCAACCATCTCCGCGGATTGCTGGTGAGACTGGAGAAAACTATCAAATCCCCATAAATCTGCTGGCAGGAGACCAAGAAATGTCCTTGCACGCGCTTACCGGTGAGGTACCGACCAAGCGACTGAATGATTCCTGCTGGCCACTGTCATAATGAAAGCATCAAATAGCTGGTCAAAGACTTCATTTTGCATAATGGAGCTGCTCACTGTGCGCGACTGTAAAAATCCGAAAATGGGTGCAGCTTCCAGCGATAGCCGTACCCATTAGCATATTTTCTGGGTAAGAAAGCGTCCACATGGTGCCCAATATCCGCATTGGCAATCTCAGCTAACTGCTGGGCAAGATGCTGGCGGAGTTCTGATCGGAAGTCTCCTTGAGTACCAGACTCGCTCCTTCTCCAGCCGTTCCTTGAGCTCACCTGCTGCCTTGACGGTAAAGGGCGGAGATATGAAGGGATTGGCTGACCTCCACACTGAAAGTCTGGTCAATTCAATCCGCTGAGACCGCAACATGGGTGCTTACCAGATCCAGCCAGGCTGAGACGAGATATTCAGAGCCAGAGGGTAGATGAAAAGCCGCATCTGCTCTGGTGCACTGCTGGCTTGTCAGGCAGCTTCCTGCAAGCCTGCTTGACTAGGGATGATATCCTGCTCGTTTGTTTAGGGAATCGTCTCATTTTATCCAACTCCTCCTTGATTTTTCTAGCCAGGCTTTGCCGTAGCTTCTCACCTGTCGGTCGTTTTCATCATTCTGCTCAGAGTTTAGCTTTGTCAGCTGTCTAGCCTGCAGTGGAGATTGGCTTCCGTCACTAGTAGCCTGAGCAATCCACGTAAGGGGCAATGCTGCACGCCATTTCTGTATAAGGATTGATGGCATGATCGACCAGCTAAAATACCTTCTGCTGCTTGCGCGCTGATAGGGAATGAGGCATTGTAGGCCAGAATCACTTTCAATTCTTCATTAGTCAGCAGATTAACTTGCTTTTCTCATAGATGGCGCCCAAGTCGCGGCTTGGTCCAGTAAGAAAGAAGGCCTTTATAGACCTGACTTTTCATGAGCTGTTCACTGCCTCGTCCAGCGCCTTGATACTCCTTTAAGCTAGCTAGGCTCTGTCATCTGTGGGTACATGGCACCGAAAATTCCCTTGTCCTCTTGGTATTCTGGCATTTCTCGGATATATATATAGCTGCTAGGTAGGTCGGCAGCTGGGAATTAAGCCCATTAAAGAACTTCTCAAAGCTGAATTTGGTATCGCCAGACTTGTAATCCACGACTCCCAGACTCCCCGTCTCCTTCAGACGATCAATTCAGTCCTTACCGCTAACTTGAGGCTCTGCCATTGTCCAAAAAGCAAGAAAGGCCAAATCCACCCATTAAGTCAGTCTCCTCACCGATGACCTCCAGCCCATCCGACTGAGCCCAAGATACGACCAGTAGCCTGAGCCGTGTCCAATAGCAAACGGCGGGCAAACTGGGTCTCCCATTTTCACCATAGATAGACTCAAGCCAGCCTCTGGCCTAAGTCTCCTCCATGGCCCGATGCAAGCAGTGTCAGAAATCCCTGCTCAAGTGCTCCTGCACTTAACCTTTTCAAAGGTCGGTGGAGGAAAATCCCGTGACTGCGCGCATCCGGCTGATGGTCCACTCTCCTGTATCCGCAGGACATATTTAAGAAATAGGCATACTGGTTTTAAAGTATTCATTGAGAGCGAGGCTGATAATCTCAATGGCTGCTCTAAGAGGATACAGAGCCTGAAGGTTCCGACTTGAAACCCGTTTTCAACTCCTTGCTGATCTGGAATAGAAATCCCTTCGGCTACCAATTTCTTACGCAAAAACTCGGATGGCCACCTTAAGAATGTCTGCTCCTCCAGTGTCCATTCGCGGTCAATATCCTCCTGATAGAGGTCAATCACGCGCACCAACGAGCCCGATAAAAATTCCAATATCGTCGCTACTAGCCTGTGGTTTGCCGCGCTGATGATGGTGGGGAAATGAGCGCTATTTCCAGCTCCGTCGATAGGAAGACATAGCATCCTCTGCTTCATTGGTCAGACAGGAGCAGACAAGACCAAATCTTCTGTGCTGAATTAAGCAAGGATAGCGCTGCAAGCGATTTTCTTGGTTTCCTGCTAGCTACCTGCAGCTCTGACGTCCCCGGTCGCTTGATTTAATTTCTGACGTTCTTCGTCACTGGAGCAGACTTTTTATTTTGCACGCTAACGGGCAAGCGCTCCTGCGTCAATCGATAGCATAGACGCAGGCGCCATGGGCTCAATCAATCATGGGGCTGAACTGTCACCACGTCCACTGTCGCTGGTACAGCTCGGTACTTTGGTAGAAACATGCTGAACAGAATCAGGCCGGAAATCATCGATCTTGAGCTTTGCTGGCATCAAACACCTGTGCAAGCTGCTCTAAGACATGGCAGGAAGATCTTCCAGACTTCCTCCTGCCGTTCCCTTCCTGCTGACTTGCTCCTTCAACAGACCAGTCAGATTAGCATCAGCGAACTTCTTTGATAAAGCTGGTAAATTTAATGAGACCAGCCACTGTCTGACTACGGTTGAAAAAGTCCTAACAGGGGCGTGATAAGACTCCGACGCAGGACATTGAGCCCGCTTCAGGTCAAATTTACTCCTGACGATTAATGGTAAAATCTCTCCCTAGCTTGGTTGCCTTCAATCTCCAGCAATCGAAGGTACTGTTCAAAGTTATCCAACTCCTCACAAACAAACCACCATACAGGCCTGTAGAAGACTGACAAAATCTCCGTCGCAGAAAGTATAGTGTTTCAAGCGCTCCAGCGACTCCTAAAACTGGACCAAAGGATGCTGGGACAGTGACTCAGACCGCCCCAAAATAAAAGGGAATCTGATACAGTCAAAAGATGGTCTTTAGCTGGAGCTGGTAGGCTCCACATCACCCAGCGCAATCGGATATCCTTGTAGCAGGGCGCCATCGTGGAGCCATGACGGATGGACTCTGGCTATCTCAGTTCCTCTCTGATTGCGCACCGACCAAATCTCTACGTGAGAGTGATCCTCGCAGTCAATTCCACATGGGTTTCAGATCATAGCGACTCTAAAATCTTGGAAATCTTGCCAAGGGCACTCATCAAGCTGACTGAACCATCTGCCAGATACTCGCTTGACCCGATAAGTTTGAGCTAGCTTGAGCAAAGAAATCACGCTGGCCTGATAAAAGTGCCCTCACGAAAGGCTGTCCGGTAGGCTTTTTGACTACAGCATAAACGCCGATGACAATCTCCCACTCCCTGCGATGCAGCAAATCACTAGATATTCCTCCTCTGCTGGAGAAACGGTAAAGCCATCAATAACCAGCGTGAGATTAGCCAATTCTCATCCAAATCTCCAGCTAGAATACGCGGGTAAAAATCGTGAGTTTGAGGGTCGCATCATAATTTCCTGCCTGAAGAGCAGCAGAAAAAGCCGTGAAAATCTCTAGGTAAATCTCGCGCTTCTCTCGGCTCTTCTAGACGATTCAAATCCGCAAAAGTCATCTGGGCTGTCTGAAGCTCGTGATAAAAGTCTATCAGTTGCTGGATAAATTGTGCATCTTTCTTCATCCGCCCATAGCACCAGAGCTCGGTCATCCATTCCGATAAAATCCGATAAAATAACAGTGCCCAATATCATCCAAGGCCTGTCCTTCCTAGACATCATTGAGGACAAAATAGCGAGCCATCTGAGCCGACGATGTACCGTGATGGCAAAAGGAGCCTGATTTTAATTTTTCCAAAACTGCTCGTTCCTTTTCAAAAGAAAGTTGGGCGCTATATAAAAGACCCGCTTGCCAGCCGCTGCCAGAGTCCTGAGCTTGCTTTAGCCAAATGCGCTGTCAAAGGACTGCGGATATCCGTATCAGTAATTTCACACCGTCTCTTTTTCAACAACAAAATATAAATTATTATATCATGTTTGCAGAGGCTTTCAAGAAAAAGCCCGCCGAAGCGAGACTTTTTCGTGTCTGATTTTATAATTGTTATCTGGGAACGAAATCGAATTAAGCTCGATTTCAGTAACCATACCACTGAACCAACAGTACGTCCACCTTCACGGATAAGAAAGTAGTACCTTGTTCAGCGGCGATTGGTCGGATCAGCTCCAACGTCGATAGTTACGTTATCACCAGGCATTGCCATTTTCAGTACCTGCTGGAGTTCGATTGAACCTGTGCAACGTCAGTTGCTTTGGAAGTAGAACTGTGGACGGTAGTTGTTGAAGAATGGGGTGACGTCCACCTTTCTTCTTTAGTAAGGATGTAAACTCACCCTTGAATTTAGTGTGTGGGTTGATTGAACCTGGTTTAGCGATAACCTGACCACGTTCAGATTTCATCACGTTGGATACCACGAAGAAGTCACCTACGATGTCCCTACCAAGACCTTCGTCAGCTGTTTACGGAACATTTCAAACTACCAGTAACAATCGCTTTTTGGATTTCTTTACTTTGATACCAACGATTTCGATTTCATCCGTTGGCACGAACAGTACCACGGTCGATACGTCCTGGAAAGCAACTGCTACCACAGCAGTGATTGAGAATACGTCTTCGACTGGAAGAAGAAGAGGTTTTGTCATATCACGTTCTGGTTCTGGATGTACTCATCAACAGTGTTCATCAATTCCATGATGATGTCTTCGTACTTAGTATCACCTTCAAGGCTTTGAGAGCTGAACCTTGGATAACTGGAAGATCGTCACTGGGAGGTCGTATTCTGACAATAGGTCACGGATTTCCATTTCAACCAATTCAAGCAATTCTTCGTCGTCAACCAAGTCAACTTTGTTCATGAAGACGATAAGGTGTTTAACACCAACCTGACGTGAAAGAAGGGATGCTCACGAGTTTTGTGGCATTGGTCCGTCAGTTGACAGCACTAGCAGGATAGCTCACGTCATTTGAGCGGCACCGGTGATCATGTTTTAACGTAGTCGCGTGTCCTGGAGCGTCGATGTGAGCGTAGTGACGTTTTCAGTTTCATGCTCAACGTGCGCAGTGTTGATAGTGATACCGCGTTCGCGTTCTTCTGGGCAGCATCGATAGACGCATAGTCTTTTTGGTTTAGTTAACTGATGAAGGCAAGCGACGTGCCAAAACAGTTGTGATAGCTGCAGTTAAGGTAGTTTTACCGTGGTCAACGTGTCCGATGGTACCAATGTTAACGTGTGGTTTACTACGATCGTATTTTCTTTTGCCATTTGGTAAAAAGCCTCAATAAAATATTTTTATAGATAGACAGTAGGCAGACAGTCTAACTTTCCTTACTATTTTATCAAATTTTACTGAAAATGCAAGCCACACACATGTCAGATTATCCTTATCGAGCTATAGTAAGGCTGATTGAGAACCAGGCTGCCGATACTCCAGGCATAAATCCACTCTCTCTCTAATTGGAGTGAAATTTTTCAGCTTTTCCTGTCAGGATGACACCGGAGAAATCAATTGATCCTATTTCTCTCATGCGAATATCTAACTGGCCAAATTTCTTTTGAGATGAGCCTCAACATCACTATACATGTTGTACCCACTAAGACTTGGGAAAAGATTTTTATCTACCTTTTTCAGATAATCCAAGAAAGTCTGCTGCTCTTTCTTAGCCTCTTTAGCCTTCTTCCTAACATCTGAATCATAAGTAAAGAGAAGACTAGCGTTAGCTCCGTAGGTGAACTGGGGATCGGAAAACAGTTCAATACCTTTTTCACCATCTTCTGACCGGCTGCCAATCCGTACTCAGAGTTAATCCAGGAGTCTAGTTCGTATCATCTTCTGGATTTCCTTATAGGTATAAGCTTTATCAAAAGTCAAAGCTACTTCCACCAATTGATTTGGCATTTCTTTGACAGAAGCCAACTCCTTAGGTATAGAATTACTATCCTTTGTCCCTTTGACATTGATATTATAGAAGACCAGATATTTTGACGCAGGGGTTCGCGTATAGGTCCCGAGAGAGACAGATAAGTCCCTTCCGCAGTCGTATCTAATGCACCTGTGAGAATGGCTTTCCCCAGGCAGGATAAAGCCACCTTCACTCCATCTAAATCTTTTGAAAACAGATCAGAATGTAAGGTTCTGAAAGACAAAAGAATTTTGAGTGTAGTAAAGACTGTCATAGTCAACAGTAGGGGTAGGCGATTTTCCGACATAACTTCGTACTCTTTCTGCAAATTTCAGACCATTGCTCCGAAGTTAGATTCTATCGATCCCTTTTCCTAGTAGCAACAAAAGCTAAGGATGACACTACTGATGGCAACTGTCTTCGCAGTCGTTTTCTTTACTTTTTCTTCTGTAAAATTTCAAATGTTTCCATTTTATATCCTTTCTTTTTCAATTTATGGCGGAGCTAATTCAGCTACGCATAGAGTTGCACTTTCACTTTACTTGCAGAATACGACATAATTTGAGCGAGTTTTCCTTTACTGTAAAATTTTGGAAATAATAAAAGATCTACAGAAGCATTGCTTTCCTTGTTGGGAGTTTCTTCTATCGTCGTCGACAACAGCTCATAATGGTCGTTCTCAAATGGATTTGAATCACATCTTGTTTGAAAAATTCCTTTGCAAAAATTTTCTGAATAATGCTGATCGCGCCTATAGCGATCAATATGGCAACGAATGGACACCCTGATACATCCAGCTCGCATCTTCTCGCTGGGACGACCAGATCAGTCTCTAACATTTTGATTAAAACTGTCCTGCCACATCTTCTGACTCGGCCTTAGAAAGCTCTGACTTTTGCAGAGTAGAAGACGATCTCTCAGGCAAAGCCAATCAAGATGTTTTTCGTATTCATCCAGTTTTGATAATCTCACCTCCCACAACTTCTCCTAAAATCTCTCTTTATTTGCACTTCTTTAAAAAGAATAACAAAAAGCCCTTTCTAATCCAAAGCTCACAGCTGCTACTTTTCTATTCTTCCCCTTACTACTAGTATAACGAATAGAAAAGTCATTTTTGGTTACAAAAGGTTTAAAGACGACACAGATAGATTGAAACTATCTAGGGTCGATATCTTATAGATTTTTATTGAGGGATCGACTCTGAGTTAGTGATTTGTTCAGAAGCAGTTCCAGAGCCTGCTCTACAGTTTCAGCAGGGACTGATGAGCTTCTACTGAATGAACTGATTCAGCTGGTTCTGAAACTGATGCTGAGAATGCTGATTGAGTTGACTCTTGAGTTTGGGCTTGGCTAGCAGCAAACGGTTGAGTTGGCTGGTTTATGATTTTGCCAAAAAGGTTTGCTGTGGCTGACCAAATTCTGGATTCTGAACTGGTGCTTGTTGCTGAGCAAATGGTTGCTCTTGGCTATGAGCTGACTAAACTATTGGTTTTAGAGCTGGCTGTTGAACTTGACTAAATTGTTGGTTTTGTGTCAGCTGTTGTTGTCCTTGGAATCCGGGCTGAGCAAACTGTTGGTTTTGAACTGGTTGTTGTGCTTGGCCGTACTGCTACCTTGAGAGATCCTTGTTGACCCATAAGGGCCTTTAACTTGCTGAGCTGGTTTTGCTAGCTTGGCAAGCAAGACAATCAGAGCAATACTACATGGCGAGGCTGATAAAGCAACTAGGATATTCAAAACTGGAATGAGCTATTGTTGGCCTACTCCCAGAAAAATAAATGCCCAGTGGAAGCCAGCGTCGCGAAGACGACGAACTGTGATAACAAGATAGGAACGATCGATTGCAAGCCAATAGATGATGAGCAAGAACATGATGAACACCAGCTAAACCAGCGCCGGCCATGGCTCCAGATAAATCAGGTTCATAATCGTACTGATCCGCATAATAAGTTTCACTAAAAAGGTGGAATGAGGAGCCAGAAAAAGGCAATCCCAACGAAAATGGTAGAATAATCAGGTACATAGGACAACCTACCAGTAATCCGAACGGCGAACGACCACTAAAAGTCTGCATAACGAGGTCAAAATTTTTATAAACTAGAAAACATAGAAATCTCCTCTAAATTTTTATTAACAGGATTCATTGTATCATAGATTTGGCTCAATCAAGGTAAGTTAATCCTGGCTCACTCTCAGAGAAAATAGGGGGTTACTTACCGTTTCGATTTCCCATGAATCCCAGCCACTGAAGCGAATAGCTCCTTGTTCATCTGTACGAGAAAATCTGTGTCTGAATGTTCTCAAATCTGTCAGAGTTTCCCGGTGAGGATGCTTGTGGCCGTTATTCTTACCGGCAAATGAGGGCAATTTTGAGGCTGATCTGATGTAAAATTCTGGGCTAGAGGATCCTTTAGAACCGTGGTGTCCTGCTTTTGAGACATCACCTTGAGTTGCAGGCACGCCGCATCAAGGTAGCTTCGCCTTTCTCCTCTAAGTCTCCCGTAAACAAAAAGCTGGTTTCCAAAATTGCCCGTGCAGACGACAGAGTCGTCATTACTACCCTCGCCCGTCTCCTCAGGATAAAGAACCTGCAAAAGCTCCATCAAAAATCAGGGCTTATCCTACCTCCCCACATGAACTCCCGTCTGCATCCGCTCCAATTTCTCCACAAAAATCAGCTGGGTCAGAAACTTCCCATAGATACGTAAATTTCCTTTATAGAAAAATGCTTAGCTACTTCCAGCATATCGCCCATGTGATCGGTATCTGTGTGGGTCAAACCAGCACATCAAACGGACTCACTCCCCGACTTTCAGATAGGAAAAGCAAGGTCTTTTCTGCATTTGTCGAAGAAACCCGCTTCTGCCAGGCCTGCCAATCTCACTCGACCACCAACATCAATCAGAACAGATTTCCGCCAATCGCTCAAAGAAAATGCTATCTCCTGCCAATATCAATAACTGTAATTTCATTTTTGCAGAGGATGTTTAGTAAGGAAAATAGCGAGCAAGAACCAAAGCTCGTGAGGTCACAACTTTCTTCCTGTCTGCGAAAATCATAGAGCAGCCAAGGTGATAAGCAGGCCCTAGCATCATCCAGATAGATGGCTGACGAAAATCACTGGTCGAGGAAAAGAAATAGAGGCTGTCCAACAATTAGCCCCAACAGTTCAAATAAAACATTGACCTGGTGATTTTCAAAAAGAGGTGCTAGGGGCAAGAAAATAAAGGTCAGAGCTGGAAGCATAGATCAAAAACGACTGAGAATAGAAAAGTCAACAGAACAGACCAAGGCTGAAATTCAGAAAAATAGAAAAATCAGAATCAGCAAAATTCCCAGTGAAATGGTCAAAACTTTCTGTCAGCTACCTTTCTCATAGGAGGTAAATACTCCAAAATCCATGATAGAGATGACAAAAGCATAGGCACAGGAAAGAAACGCCACCGTCGTCAAGAAAATTGGGCATGAACATGGCTAAGAGCATGATTGTCAAAGCAAAGTTGTCAGCAGTCACACAAACTGCGAGGCGGCACGCACTAAACTCCTCACGACCGATACTGAAAAGCCCCGTCAAACCCGTATAGAGGAAGGAAGGGCTGTATCCAATCGACCGGTTCTCTTTTCAAACCAGATTGAGAGAATCCTGCGAAAACCATCCATGAAATAGCCGACCTGCATCCCAGATAGGGCAAAGAGATGGATAATTCCCAGACGGAATAAAAGTTCATTCATCTCAGCCAAAATCTGTATCCAAATCACCAGACAAGGTCCAGTCATATAGTGGCTCAGTGGTGCTAGGAAAGTTTTCTTTGATATAAACAGGCTTTTCTCATAGCCAAACAGCCAGTCCCAGTTAAGACTACTAAATTGCTGAGTAGACTTGATTTGATTGATTTTCAAAATCCTGTAAATCCCCTGCGTTTTCAGATAAGCCCGATAGTCAAAACCTGAAAAATTGCGTTGGTCTTCTGCTAAACTAAGTTCTCCATCAATCTTCACAAGGAGTTGATCGCTCAGCTTTGCTGAAAAGCTTGTTTTTCCTTTTCTCACTGGATTTTATAAAAGGCCTGATAGGTTCGACCATTGGAATAACCACAAAGAAAGCGAATCGCCATTGACTTTAATTGTGTCTGGCGCAGTCACAATGGCAGATATGGTTTTCCAGTTCATCTCGAAAGGCTTGATTAGCCATTTCTCTCAGAAATAGGAAGAATCCTGCAAAGAGACTCAAGAACACCAAAACAAGCAGACTATTTCTAGTCGAATAAAGCCAAAAAGGCGAACAAGGAGGGACTGCCAAAACCTGGAATGGCTGGCAGACTACTGAGTGTAAATCGCAAAAGTAGGTCAGCACCAGCAAAAGACAAAAATAGATTGGTTTTGATGGGAAATTTATTTATCCACTGTGACATAGTCTTTTAACTTTTCTAAGGTTTTTGCACCGATTCCTGAAACATTTTTCAGCTCGTCTACTGACTTAAACTACCATTGGCTTCCCGATAGCAGCGATGATGTCTTGCGCTTTCTTTTTGACCGATGCCTGGGAAACTGTCTGAGAGTTCAGCTTCGGTCGCCGTAATGAATTGACCCAAGCCAGACTTCCCTTTTGCCCGTTTCTCCATTTCCAGCAGGCTCCTGACTAGCTTGTGTCATCTGCTCCTTCCTCACCGACTTTAGCTACATGAACCTTTCCTCATCTGTTAATTTTTGAGCTTTGGTTGATGGATTTTGACTCAGCATCTGGCAATAGACCACCTGCTTTTTGTGAGCATCGTGCACACGCGCTCCTGCCTGCAACTGATAAACTCACGGATTTTTGACGGCTCCTTTGACATCAACTGTTACTTCTTTCTCAGATTCTTCTGAATCCATATCTTTTCTGAATCGATTTTTCTTGATTCGCTACTTTTTCTGCATTGGTTTCCAGATGAGCTGATGTCACCACTTCCTGAGCCAGTGCCGCTGACCTGATTCTGTGGCTGAGCGTTGCCCTTCAGCAGAAAAAAGCCAGCCAGACGACTCCTATCAAAGAAGGTCAACAAAATCTTGTATTCACTTTTAATTTTTCAACTAATACTTCAAACATAATTTTTCTCCTTTATCTTTATATTCGTAAAAGAAAAGGAAAATATAAAAATCTGAAACAAAGTTCCAAATATAATGAGAAAAACTAAAACAGCCTTTAGATAAAAATCTAAAAGCTGTTAGCATTATTTCTATGCTTGTCTGGATCCCAGACAAAGCTTGCAAGGAAAGCAAAAATGAGGTCAGAATACCAATCAAAGCTGCTGGAATAAAAGGCAGTGCTCGTAAAATCCGCCAGAAGATATTTGGTTTTACCTGTCTGGTAGGCGCTACTTCTGCATCCAAGCGGTCAAACTCTGCCTGAATCGAACGACTTCCTCCAGCTCCTCATCATTCATCTTTTTGATATCAAATATCAATTGGATTTGCCGAGTTCATGTCCACGCGCTCCCAGCTGCCAAGCCTTTGAGGCTCATGGGACCAACATCAGACAACCAGCATGATCCGAACCTTAGCCATCTTAGCAATCACTGCCACTCCTCCCTTGACATCCGTAGAATGGCGGCTGCCGCTCCGGGGAACATAATCGAGAGCGATTGCTCTTTTTCCAGCATATTGACAGGGGTACTTGATGGCTGACGGGCGGGATTTTCTGGTCGATGGGAAGGCTACATACGAATCCACCACAGAACGCGATTTTCAAAAGCTGTTTTCTTAGCCATGAAAATAGACTGCTTGGGCTTGGTCATAAAAGCCATGTAAACTGGATCCCACCATGTTCGGTGAGGGGCAGCAAGATATAATTTTCATCTTTTGAAGGAATCTTCTCTTTATTAGTGGTAATGGGCATTGCTCATTCAAGCCAGAGGATAAAAAGTACCAATCCTCGCAAATGGGTATAAAAACATAAACTCTCCTTATTCAAAGCTATGATTGTACTTGAAATTGATTACATCCTTTCCCATTATACCCTATACCCTTATAGTCCGTATTTTTCCAAACTTTGGCTGTAACAGCTGATTCCGATAGCTATTTCTATATGGTATCATTATTTTCATGAATAAGAAAATTAATTGGTTTTAAAACTAAAGCCCAAGTAGATGAAAAGATTTCGCGGGGCTTGACCAACGATTTTTACAAGTGACACCAGTACTGGTAACTGGCAAATCGTTAAGCAGAATATTTTCACCCTTTTAATGCCCTAAACTTTATGCTGCTCTGGCCTTGGTCTCTGTCAAGCTTGGGCAATCTGGTCTTCTTCGCAGTAATCAGCTTTAACGCCATCACTGGTATTTGCGGAGCTGCGGGCCAAGCACATGATTGACAAGCTCAATTTGAGTGACACGAGGGCTGGTCACAGTCATCCGCGACGGCGGGAAGTCAGATTCAGCCAGAAGAAATTGTACTGGGTGACCTGATCAAGCTGTCAGCCGGCGAGCAAATTCAGTGATGCCCATGTAGTAGAGGTGTTGCCGAGGCCAATGAAGCCATGCTGACAGGTGAGAGTGATTTGGTTCTCAAGGGAAAGAAGGGCTGAGCTGCTGTCTGGTAGCTTTTCTGGCCGGTGGGCAGATCTATGCTGAGGGTGCACATGTCGGTGCAGAACAACTATGCTAACAAGCTTATGACTGAGGCTAAAACACTCAACCTATCAACTCGCAGTATTCTTTACAATCTTGGGGAAAATTTCCTTTACCGGAAAAATCATTATTCCTTTCGGAATGGCTCTATCTTCTTTGAAGCCCTAATAGATAAAAGGGATTGCCTGTAAAAACTCTGTCATTACTAGCTCGACAGCTCTTTTGGGTATACTGCCTAAGGAATCGCTCTGCTATGACAGTCGTCACTCTGACAGCTGTCATCAAGCTGGGCATGCGCAAGGTCCTTGTTCAGAGGAAATGTATTTCTGTTGAGACACTAGCTCGGGTAGATACTCTCTGCCAGACAAGACCGGGTACAATACAAGGTAAGATGACTGTTGAAGCCTTATAGCCTGTCAGATAAGTTTTCTGATGAGACCGTCGGTCAAATCTTGGCGGCTTCTACATCCAAACGCGAGCGATAATAACCCAACAGCCCGGCTATCCGCAGGGATACGGCCACCTGGAGCACACTATACTAAGACAATGTTGTTCCATTTTCTAGTGACCCGACAAATGGGGCGCTATCACCTTATCCGTGTCGGAACTATCTTTCTGGGCTGAAATAGTGCTGGACACCAATCCTGCAGCAGTTGGAGAGGCTCAAAAAGCTGCGGATCGCGGGTTTTGGTGCTGGCTCACAACGACAAGTGCTAGACAAACACAGCATCAAATGCTCGAAGAATATGATCGCTTTAGCTGTTCTAAATCACTGACCCTATTCGTAGAGGGCAGCTGGGACACTGGACTACCCTGCGCTCTCAGGATGTTGATCGCAAAGTCATCTCTGGTGACATCCTGTGACCGTTTCTCATATCACTAAACCAGGCTGGATTTGCCAACTACGACAGCTACATCGACTGCTCTAAAATCAGCGACCAAGAACTGGTTTGAGCAGGCCGAAGAAACAGCTATCTTCGGCCGTGTTCCTCCCCATCAAAAGCTGCTCATCCAGACTCTTAAGGCCGCTGGTCGGACAACAGCCATGACCGGAGATGGGGTTAATGAGTATCGTGGCCTTGCGTGGAGCAGACTGCTCATCGTCATGGCCGAGGCGACCCGCAACTCGGCAAATTGCCCAACTTGGTCGCTGCTTAGCTCCGACTGCTGATGTCCTAGAGATTCTTTTTTGAGAGGTCGCCGAGTCGTTAACAATATCAGCCGGATTATCGATTTTCTTCATCAAGACCATCTGTTCCCTTTATCCTAGCTATCCATCTGTATCGCAGTATCCTGCTCGAAAACCTGCAATACTCTTGATTTTCCATTCATCCCAATTCAGTCCGCCTTGATTGACCCGGTTTGTCGAAAGGTTTTCCCACCCGCTTGTCCTCCCTTTGAGCAATATTAAGCCGGTTGAGCACTTCTCAAACGCTCCCTGCAGCGAGCTCATAAACTCCCTCATGATTGTCTTCAGCGTGCTATTTTGTCCGCATCTGGGGCGTGATCATGGCTGGGCGATATAGAAATAGCAACCCTGACCTCTGTACTTGCTGCAGCAGCATCGACTTCCTGTCCGTCATTAGAGCCTGTCTGCCACTCCAACCTCTGGCGCAGCCTGCTCATTATCTTCTCTGTCTTTGGCTTTCTATCTATCGGCCTTTGTCCTGCACCCTTTTGGAAATTGCAACGCTTGACAGCCTGTAACCTTGCCGATCTATCTGATTCTCATGGTTTTCTTTATCGGAATTTTCATCGCTTGTACCATCAAAGCAAAATATAATTCAACTAAAATTCGCACTGACTGTTTCTGTCAGGTGTTTTCTCTAAAATTTCTCTTTCTTCTTTTAGAATAGCACTTAATCTATCTATAATGTTGGTATGCCGACGAAAATTAAAAAGACGGCGAAAAGTCATAACTCTTTTCACTGATATAAAATTATTCAAAAATAGCGAGGTTTTTAGCTATTCGAGTCGATAGTGTCCCTGCTGTCCCTTCCAAAATTACCCAAACGAGACTCATCGTTGACCTCTGCGCTGGAAATGGGGCTGTTGGTCTCTCTCTGCTTACACTGGACTCAGGCCCAGATTCTAGCGGTGGAAATTCAGGAGCGTTTAGCCGATATGGCCCAGCGTTCCATTGAATTAAATAACCTTACTCAACAGATGCAGGGTCATCCATGACGACTTGAAAAATCTGGGCAACCACATCTCTGGCAGTGGTGGTTGACATCATTCTCTACAATCCTCCCTATTTCAAGGGTCGATGAACATTTCCAATCTCAGCGGCAGTGAAGCATTATCTGCTAGCGCGTCACGAAGTTGCTACAAATTTAGAAGAAATTTTGCGCGAATTGCCAGCGAGGTTCTCAAGTCCAGTGAGTCGCTTAGCAGTGGTTCACCGTCCTGATAACCGATTTTTGGATATTTTAGAAACGACGAAAAACCATAATCTAGCGCCCAAAGCGCGTCCAGTTTCACTCTATCAAGCAGAAAGCCAATATGCTCTTAATCGAGGCTGTAAGAGATGGTTCACCAGACGGCCTGAAAATCCTCCACCTCTCTTTATCCACGAGCAGACGGCGGCTATACACCAAGAAATTCAAGAGATTTGCTCTGGAAAATAAAGCCTATATGTATGTCCTTGAATGCGGAGACGGCACCCTCTACACAGGCTATACTACCGATGCTTGAAGCTCGTCTCAAAAACACATCAGTCTGGAAAAGGAGCCAGAAATGCACTCGCGCCCGATTGCCCGTCGCACTCATCTATCGAGAGAGGAACATCGACAAATCTGCAGCCATGTCGGCTGAGCTCTTTTCAAGAAGAAACGAGCTGGCTTCAAGCATATAGAAGAAAAACGTAGTAAGTCCTGGAAACTTACTGCGTTTTTGATGCATTCAAGATGCAAATTAGATGCGTTCTTTCCATGAAGTCGCTGTTGTTTGAAGAACCTATGTTGAGTTCATCGATGTTCTCCAAGTCAGTTGATGCGAAGCCGATTCACGAGACTGCCGCCTCACCGTCTTTGATGCCAGGCTTCAACTGATCCAGCCCATGTTGCACGCTACAAAGAACTGCCGTTGAAGTTTGCGCCTGATTCGTGGGCAAAGAGACAGAGTGTTTCTTGGAAAGAGTTTAGCTGATACACCCGCACTCAAGTAGATATATGGCAAGTTAGTCGCTTCATCTTGTGCTTTGAAGAGGCTGCTGCTTCTTCGCGTGTATGCACTGATTTCACCATCACCAAATCCTTCAACGTATTTGCACGTTGACTGGAACTTCCACTTTCAAAACATCAATGTTGAAGCGTGGGTCTGAGAAGACCTTTCACTAGCACCGATAACCTTGTGTGGTTTTACTTTAGCGTATTCTGCAGAACCTGCGTCAGCGATTTTTCATCGTAAGCGAGGATTTCAGGAAGAATGGAATGTCTTCTGCTACACTCAGACAATCCTGCGTTCGATGTAGGCTTGTTTTTGTTGGTTTTGAGTTCGTCAGCGCTGTCTACATCGTAGTAAAGTAGAATTTGACAGCATCTGCACCTTGTTCTTTGATGCGTTTGGCGAGACCAAAACATCCAAGCAGTCGGCAAACCGTTTGGTGCTCGTTGTGTCAATCGTGATTTCTCATAAGCAAGGAGAAGACCAGCATTTGGTCGAAAGAGCTTTTGTAGCTGGGAGACCATACTCTGGGGTCGAGAAGCATAGAGGATGCGTATTTTGTCAATTCATCTGCTACCAAGACTTTGAGTTCTTCCATTTGAGCACAGTTGGTTCCTCTGTTTGGTATTGAGCCATGAGGCGTTTCAAAGCACCACGTTGGTCAAAGGCAAGAGCTGAGATAATGCCGTTCTCGTCAGAGAGTTTTTCCAAATATTTGTTCTGTTAAAAGCCATTTTATACCTCTTTTACTATTAATTGATCTATATAGAGCTTGATAGTTGGCTATTGACGTGACCTGTCATTTCTTTTCTTGAGCGATTGAGCATACCAAGGACATTGCCTTGATGAGAGTTCTGCATCCGATTCCTTATGAAGAAGTCCTGATGAAAATCCCTGCAACAGTAGAATCTCCAGATCCAACAGGGTTGACTACCTGAATTCTTGGAATATCTACCTTGTAGAAAGTATCACCATGTTTTGCAAAAGCACCATTTGCACCAAGTGAAACGATTATCCACTCAATCCCTGCAAAATAGAGGCTCTTTGAAGAACTTCTTTAATTCATCCAAATCTTCTGAAACTTCTTTCCCAAGAAGCTGAGACAATTCTTCGTTATTTGGGTTTTGATAACTGTTGGTTTATGTGGTGATTCAGAACCGCCTGAAGGGCAGCACCTGAGCAATCCAGAACAGCGCGGTTTTCCTGCTGCCGATTAGCAAGTTCTACTAAAGCACATAGTAGTCAGCGCTGGAAGACCGCTTGGAAGACTACCGAGAGAGCTAGCTACTTCCACAGTATCAAGAAGATTTTCCAAAATGAGCCACGAAATCTTGTCCTTCCTGTTCGAGAACTTCAGGCCCTTTCTCCAAGAATTTCAGTTTGGTTGTCTCCGTGTGGGATTAGCGATACAGTTACGTGCTTCTCCTTGAGTGAGAAGAAACGTTTCGTTACTATCGTCGATATGTTCTACCAAGCAAACTCACCAGGTTTACCGCAACTGGAAACCTGCCAGCAGCAACGGAGATGCCGATTCTGAAAAGAACTCGTGTAACATGCAGGCCCTTGCTGCCACCAGCTGTCTTGGTACGATCACCACACGGTTGACAGTGTCAATTTTCAATTCATCAAAAGGATGAAAAAATATCAATGGATGTGATTCATTGTGACTGTTAAAATCATCCCGTCACCTCTTGGTCGTGGTATTCACCGCGATCCCATTTTCAGAAATTCTGTAAAAAGTTTGCATCTGCTTGATGAGCATTGTGAGTTTCAAACGTGCTCAATTTTGTAATTAATGTTTTCTTCAGATGGTTTTGTATTCAGCATTGAGGAAAGCTTCAATGATGTCACACATAAGCAATTCGCCAGTGATTTTACCACCAAAACCAATAACGTTGGCGTTCAACATTTCTTTAGCGTGAGGCTGTTGTCATGCATCACGAACAAAGCAGAACGAACGCTCTGGAACTTTATTTACAGCGTTGTTGATACCAACTCATTTCACAGATACATACCCCAGATCAGCTTGACCGCTAGTTACAGCTTCACCAACTTTTACCAAAATTGGTGTAGTGTGTGCGAAACATGGTCGTGAAATGCCAAATCAAATGACTTCATGTCCTTTTTGATTTCAAAATTCTGAAACCGCCATCATTTGTTACGATGTGGTCATCAATTGCCAATTCTCATTGGTTATTCCCTCCGATTAATTATGTAAATCTAATATCATTTGTCACTTACTCCAAGAAAAATCAGATTAGCTTAGGAGATCGAGCTGCGAGCATAGCAGAAGTTAGCTAAAGCGAGCTGACGACGAATTATCTTGATTTTTGACTCTATTAACACATTGTTCAACATGTCGGCGGATTTGGTGACGACCACCGTCGTGTTTACCATTAACAAAACCTTTAGCAATGTTTTTCGCTCAATTCATCACCAACGTAGTTTCTGCTCCCACGCCATTGATCATGCGGGAATTGTTGTGGCCACGAGTCGCATATAAAGCTTGAACGTACATCGGAATGCTTCTGCGCAGCCATTCCTTTAATCTTGGTTGCAACCATGAACGGACCAGCACCATAGGCATCAATCACGATACCAAGGTTTTGTTCTTTGCTTTGTTTTACTTCTGCAGCAACAGCAAGGTCACATCGACAAAGTCCTGACCCTCGGCCGCCAACATCCACAACGTGGAAGTTTTCTTTCAGAGTCTTTCTGGCTTCTTTCAATCTCAAACCACCAGCATCTGCACCAATGATAATAGACATATTAAGTCCTCCTTTAATTTTCTGTATAATGAACTAAAATGTTTTTAAAACATTAAACGTTATTTGATTCACTGAGTTTGTAATACAACATTTTATATGTTTTGTTGTCAACATTATATGTTTGTTTTTAAAAGCATTTTTAAAATCTTTAAAATAGTAATATCACGTCCAATTTCTTCTTTTCTCCTGCTGGGGTAGACGGACATTTTCTTGCTTTCTAAATAATCACCCTCTTCTGACAGGGTCGACAAACCTGACCAAGGTTCCAAGGCTATAAAATGGTCCTTTGTTAATAGTTGACCAGATAGTGTGAAGTGCGAGAAATCAAACGCAATCCTTTATCATGTTTACCGAGAACGAAGAGCAACAGTCCGCGATTTTAGCTCATCAAGTCACTGCATCTTTTGGCTTAAAAGATAGCATAGTCCAAATCTGATTCGTTTTTGATGATTTGAAGCTTGCACGTTCCAGAGGTTCAACATTCCAGTTTCAGGATAGGAGAGAGGACGCATGCAAGTTTCTTCCTCTTCAAACTCCAAATAGTAATCCTCATACTTTTCATCATCAAATAATGGACAGTTAAAGGCGGGATGACCTCCGATAAAGTACGGCATGTCACCACTATCTCAAGAGTTTTCCACAGTATACCTACTGGGTGCAAAGCTTCTTACCAGTCAAGCTATAGCAGGTGATTAAGCGGAAATGATAAGGATGAGTTCTGAAAACATCTCCTCTATGTGTCCTCAATAGCTTAAAGTCACAGTCGAGATCCGTTTCGTTCTACTAATTCAAATTCTTTCTCTTGCGAACGAGACCGTATGGGAATGACTCCACCTTCTTGACCATCTTTTAATGCATAGTGAGCAGTGTCATGACGCAAACTCCCACAAATGGGGAAAAGAACTGGAGCTTGACCACTCCAATAGGTCGCATCTCCCTGCCAGAGGTATTCTACACCATCCTTATCCTTGATTGAAGAAAGTGCTCCTCCCAATTTCTCAAACTACTGTCAATTCATCATTTCTAGCGATCACCAGTCAAATCTCTCTACTTCAGAGAAAGAGGCGACTTCTGACTTTTCTCTGCTTTAATATTCATCACATAGGAAAAGCTAGATTATCAACATTCCCATTTGGAAATGGACAATCTAGCTTCCCTAGTCTTACAATATTTAACAATAGTTAACGGATATTATTTTGCTTTTGCTGCATATTCTGCATTCCGTTTGATCATTTGCTTTCTGTGCCAAAGCAAGATTCCAATATAAAGCACCAAGGAAGACAATAGCACCAATGATAGCTTTAATATCACCTGTAGTAGTATTACCAATAGTCCAGCCCAAAAGTTTTTCGATTGGTCCTTTCAAGTGTTGAGTGGTGATCAGGTGGACTGGCTAACTCCTTCAGGAAGCACCTACGCCTTTAGCAAGTTCTGTTGCAAACAGTGCAATCAGGGTACCTGAAAGAAGGAAGAGTGGTAACAAGAGTGTTCCAAAGACAATCATGCAGAAGCAATTTACCACGAGTAACAACCAGAAGGGCAGGTGTCACACCATGGCGATGATACCAGCCAATGGCGAGATACCATTTACTACATTAGAAAGCAGAACTGCTTCAATCAACATGATTGGGGCAGTACGTTAGCGCAGGCCCAGTTCTGCGACCAGCGATAAATGGCTGATCAAGACCGATGTTGGTGACGTCCCTGTAGACGTTTTGTTGCTACGTTTGTAATACCTTGTGAAAGTGGTTCAGCGGCTGCGATAAACCATGATCCGATAAGTGAGAAGAGCTCCAAAGCTGACACCGGCAGTCAAACCAAAGAGACAACCATCCTTTGATAACAAGTGACCATTTTGCTGCTTCGGCAACGTCAGACACTGGGTGCGGAGTTCCCCATGATGCCGATAACTATACCGAAGGAAACCAATGAAGAATTTAGATCCCCAGAAACCGATTTTCTTGTTCAAACGCAGCATCAAAGTCATATTTATCAGCAGGGAAGAACTTATCAAAAATCTTATCCAAAACCATGATAACAGGGGTTCATCATGTAGTTCATATGAGTTGAAGTCATTGGTGATGAACTTGCGCATTCAACAAATCATCAAAAAGTTGGTTTCATCAAGTCAGAGTTGATAATCTTCAAGACACCAACCAAGACAACTGCTAAAGTTGCAATCAAAAGAGTGATACAGCAGGACTTACATGGACTCTTATCTGCATACCATTTGATGAGCAAGCCAGTAATTGACAAGTGCCAGATATCAAAAGTATCCACGTCAATGTATCTGTCATAGCTAACATTGCCACATTGACAATGAGCATGATGAGCAGAAGTACAAGGTCCATGGAGAACCCAAGTGATGGTTGCACAGTGGTGCCCAACCAGCATCTGTGATATTCAACTGGATACCAGTGTTTTCAACGAATTGTAAGTGATGCTGAGAAGCTCCGTTGAGACATACCGATGATGGCACCGATACCAGTAAGGCGATGGCAAGTTTGATACCACCTTCAAGCGCTTTGGAGATTTCCTCCAAATAGTAAGGGCCAATACTGTCAAGATGATCAGCATGATGATAGGACCACCCATTTCCAAGACTGGCTTGAAAAATCTTTTAGCTGGGTCAATAATGACATCCATAATAATTCCTCCCTGTATATGAATGCTAACAAGATAAAGAATAAATTAACTAGTCCGTGCTCTTTAATAGCTGCCTCAATATTGTCAAACACTGGAGCCGCTCATTGCGGGAATACGGAACAAGATTGGCCCAGCTTCGATAACTGGATTTCTGGTTCAAAACCAAGATCTGTTGCAGCGATTGGTGTGAAGATATCATAACCTTGCATTAGATCTTCATTGACATCCTTAACCATCACGGCATCACACATGTACATCTTAACTGCGGTTTGACAACTCTTCCTCAAAGCACTCTTGATTTGGTGACTTGAGTTTACCCTGCTCCGCAGCCTGCTAAGACATTTTAATCATAATAAAATCCTCCGATTTATTTATTTAATAACTTTTGAGAGTATATTGGAACAACTCTTCTTTTGAGTTCAAAAGAAGCTAAACCAGCTAGATTTTCCTACTAGTGAAGAAATCCATTAACTATGCTAAGATGTTGGTCTGGCAGAGCTAGAGTTGTTTGATAATAAAAGAACAAAGAGAACACTTCAACGGTTTGCGTAGGAGAAATCATATTGTGGAAGGTTACAGGCTGATCTAGCTTAACAACTACCATTTTCGGTCAAATTATGCGCAATATCCCGATGAGGTGTAGCAGCATTCAGCGTTCCTTGCTAAAAATTCCATATCAATCACGGTTGGAAACGCCTTTTCTCTTTCTAAGTAAAGCGTTTCGATAAAGAAAAGTTACAACTTCTCTTTCTTCTAACAAATCAGCTACTTGATGAAAAAGATCTTCTTGATTTTCCGCATGTAAACAAAATACTGAATTTTTCATCAAATAATTGGGCCAGAAACGCCATTTTATCATCTCTCCTTTTGTTTCTTTTTTGTTCGTTTAATTAATTATATCATTATGTGATAGCGCTGTCAATAGTTTGTTTTATGTTATTTTTGTTTTGTTATCTAATAACTTAAAATTTTAATGTTCATATGAAGATGGGACATTTCGTCATTATGAGTGTTGAGAATAACACGAATCATAAAAATACCCTTAGCAAGTCTAAGTTGATATACGGGAACTTTTTCGTCCACTGTAAAATGCAATTATTCATCTGCAATAAGAAATAGCTACGAAATTCGCAGCTTTCAGAATCTCAAATTAACACTCATGACAACGCGATCAAATCGAGAACCTTGGTGTAAGAACTATTTGCTCTCACTTTCGGAGAATATGGTCATCGTTACAATGGTCAATATTGTCAAACGGTAAAAACTATGAAGAATAGCTATCAAATTTGCTATTATCTTGCAACAATGTATTTTTCAATTGCATTGTTGAGAGTAATGCATTTCCATTCCCTCTTCTTCATTGGCAGTCGTCACATTGTGGCGTCAATTCGTTCCTCAATAAAGGCCTTGGATACCTTAATTTTCTTGCAGAAGTTTGATTGGCAAACTGCTACAAAAGATCTGGGTCTTGACCCGATAGCGTCCTCAATCAAAATCAAATCAAAATTAGGATAATCCTTCAACTTTTCCGATAGGGAGGGGTGGTTACAATACTGATATTTTTCCCTCTAAATAATCGCCGATAAAATCCGTTGTAGTAACAGTCCGATAAAAACTGTGTCTCCTTCAGCAATCAAATCAGCACATTTCTTAGCGATCAGCTTCTTTTCTTCGATATTTAACATCGTCAGAATACGAGCTTCATTTCAAGCTATCTCTACCTTTTTATGAGCCCACCATGCACTCGAATCAAAAGTCCTTGCTTCTCAAAGATCAATCAAATCCCGCCGAATGGTCATATCTGTTACATTCAGCAATTCCTTCAGGTTCTTTACAGACACAACTCCCGTCTGGTCCAGCTCTTGTAGAGATCACTTTATGACGACTTTCCTTCATGTACAATCCTCCTTGTTGTTGATGTCTAGAGACGTCTATCAAAGTTTCCTTTGATTCTTAGGTTTCTTGGACACCCTCAAATCACTTTAATGTCCATGCACCTTAGCTTATATCATTATACTCAATTTTTCCATATAAACAATGTATACTTTTTCAAAATAGATTATTGTTTGTTTTATGCGCTTTCATTGTGCTGTTTTCAAACAAATCTTGAAAGATACTCAAAATTATTTTTCAATAGAAAATCGATATCAGCTGATATCGGATTTTCTATTTATTATCGCCTTTCTATTACGGATAACAAAGCCGGTTTCTTTTTGCGCTGGAAGTGCGTTGTGAGCAGTTTTATTTCCTCTGCTTTTCGAAGTCGCGACTGTTCTTGTTTTGACTTGCGTTTTAAAGTCACGGCAGCCACCCTCTCGATCTTCACGTCCGCCACGGCGGTCGCGGCCTGGTCGCCTCGACGGCCGTTGCCACGACCACTCTTACCTTTTTCCACCAAAACCGCCACCAGTTGCTTTAAGTAATGGTTTTCACGGGCAATTTTCTACTTCAGGAAGGGCATCTGGATCCTGCACCGTCAAGCTGAGGGATATACATAGCCAGCTCTTCTGGGCTAAATTCTGCCAGCGCGCGGGCATCATACTGAATTTCTCAAAGTTGAACGGATGCTTTCGTCAGCAATCGCGTTCAATCTTCTTAGAGCAACTTTTTCTTAGCTTGAGCTTCCTCTGCAGTCGTGGCTTAAGGCCTTTTCATACGCTTGCTGTCAGATTTTCGATAATCTGCAGATAGCCCTATTCATTTTGGCGCTACGAACGTGATAGACGACCTGACTTACCAGCACGACCAGTCCGACCAATCCAGTGAACATAGCTTTCTGGATCCTGCGAATGTCATAGTTGTAGACGTGGGTCACACCGAAATAGCCAATCACGCGCGCATCTTCGCCACCAAGACATCAGATTTGCCGTAAAGTCGCGTAGAGCAGGCGCTTGCCTTGGTCCAAAGTCACCATGAATACCCTCTGCTCCGGAAACCGCGGATTTTTCAGGCCTCGAGTCAGCTCATCCGCGAGCCCGGGTCCGGCAGAGACGATTGACAGCTCAGGCTGCTCCACATCCATCAGGCGGGTCATGGTATCAAATTTTTCATTTTTCCTTGACACGGATATAATACTGATCTGCAGCTCCGTCGTCAGCTCTTTGCTTAGCAGCAATCTTGACATGCTCAGGCTCCTTCATAAACTTGACACCGATACGCTTGATGGCATCCGGCATGGTCGCTGAAAAGGGCAGGTCTGTCTTCTGCTGCACGAGATGATAGACTCAATATCTTCAAAAAGCCCATATTAAGCATTTCATCCCGCTTCGTCCAAGATCAAGGTTTCAATCTGATTCAGCAAGCGCCTTGCGTTTGATCAAATCAAAGACGACCCGGTGTTCCTACGACGATGAGCACCAGACTTGAGACCTTAATTTGCTTTTCAATACTAGAGCCACCGTAGACAGAACGCACCTTGACACCCTTGCTGCGGCTAAAACGGAACAGCTCTTCCTGACTCTGCACAGCCAATTCACGGGTTGGAGCGATAATCAAAGCCTGCACAGCAGGATTATCTATATCAATCTTCTCCAGAGTTGGGAAGCCAAAGGCCGCTGTCTTTCCTGTCCCTGTCTGGGCCCTGACCAATAACATCCTTACCTGCCATATGAGTGGAATTGTCTGCTCTTGAATAGGGGCTTCTTCTACAAAAGCCAGCTTTTTCAATCTCTGTAATTCCAGCAGATAAATGTAATTCATTAAATTTCAATGTTCTTCTTCTTTCTAAAAGGCGGTGCGAAACCACCTTATAAGGCTTTGATACTCAATAACCGAAGCATACCAAGTACATGTCTCTTGCTAAGTCTCGATTTTTCTGAGAGTATTCGCTCTTCTCTTCATAAATATGGTCTCTCAAGGTCCAGACACTAAAAAGCGCCGACTCGGTCGCTAGTTTCCCACTGAATAGAAAAACTGTGTTTCTGCAACTAATCTAGTATACCACAAAAGCACCTAAAAAGATAGAGACTTGCTTGTAAAATATTTTATTATAGATTCCTTTGTAAAAATGATAACTTGAAAAATCATTTTTCAAAAATAATATAATCTATAAAGAAGAGAAGACAGGTATGAATAAATTTTTACGGGTGACTTTCATTTTACTGATCCCTATAGCTATGCTGGGCGCAGCTGTGATCCAGATTACTCAACCCCAGCTCTTGGGCAATGAGTCCATCTACGGCCTAGCTCCCTACTGGCAGCGGGGAAGTTGGTTTCTGGATCTGGCTGTTCTGCCTTTGGTCATTGCCGCCAACATAAAGTATGATTGGTTCTATCTGCGTATGACCTTGCTAACTGATTCTGGGTGGACGTGGGCTTTGGCACCAACCATCTAATGAGGCTATCTGGAAAAAGCGAATCAAGCGAATCTACTGGGCTGGATTGAAAATTATCTACTCGTCTGCTGCTGGATCATCAGTTTGGGTATTAGAATCTAGAAAAGAGAAAAAGTGACTATAGAGGTATCCATTATTAACCAATAATATAACGATAATCCATAATTATCATCGTTACACTATTGGTTCTTTGACTCATATATTAACTGTGGTTGATTGAAAAGTCAAAAATCTGGAGGATCATAAGGATCTTCTCTTTTTGATATGCAAAATATTAATATTCTTATTTTAAAAGTTTTTCACAATTACGAAATCAATTAAAAATTCTAGAACAAAAATAAACCGATAGAATGGATCTATCGGTTTTGCACTACTATGAAATAAATTAACGTGACTGTACGGATATAGAGCAGCACCAAACTGAAAAGGGGCAAAATGAGATAAAACCCATAAAATAAGCCTTTATGCGTTGCAAAACACATCTACTTCTGCCATAAAAATACAAAAGTTTACTACTTATGCCCTTTTGCCCCTCTTTCGCTTGAAAAATCACGCGTAAACAGACCAGCATTGCTGCCAGTCTGCCAAGTCCGTTATAGCGGACATTTTCAAGATTTTACTGTTTTAGCGGCAATTATTTATCTAACACTATATAATATAAAAAGCCCCAGCCTTTCGGCCGGGGTGAGATTAAAATTAAGAAATTATATTTTTATCAAGATTATCTCAGATATCTCGAGATAATCTTTCAACAGTTTCCGCTGCGTCTACATTTCTGTAGCATCGACCAGATAGGCATCTTCTACCCACTGAGTCGGATTGAGGGTGGTTGATGCGTGACCAACCGATTGACTTTTCGTGAGACTCGGACTCGGGTCCTGCAGGAGAAATTCTTTGTCCGGACTAGCAGGTGAGGGCAGATTCGACCCAATAGTCATCTGCTAAGCTCGCTTCATAATGAGGCATATCGAGATTTGCCAGTGGGGTATTTACATCTAGCTCATGCTCGAGATTGAGATGTGGCAGCTTGCTGGATAGCTGGTGCCGACTGCATCAGAGTGCTGCCGCGCCAGTATATCGATAGCGTAGATGTACGGGCATCCGTTGTACTCCCAGATTTGGTCATGGCTGTTGACTGTGATGCCGTTATAGCCATAATTACAATGGATAATGTTCTCTGCATCCACAAAAAGATACCCGTGTGGCCGCCAGCCCCAGAGCTGTAGCCACGTTGTCCCCAGATGAAGATATCCGCTGAGCATCCCAGCCTTTGTTTTCGGCGATAAGCTCATAGCCATTTGGGTGAGCCAGTCGTGCATAGCCTCTGTATTGACTGCCCAACCGTGGTCAGAAGCTCCGGCAGAGCGCAGAGCAGAAGTAAACAGACGAGCTACAGTCATAGCTTGATGGACCATTTCGATGGTCCATAGGGGTAGCTTACCGCTCCCTCACGAGCAGCCATCCATGCGATTGATTGTTCGACGTTAATTGCCATGATCAAACCTCCTATTTATCAAATTGGCTGGCACCGATGATATAAGTCAGCCTCACCAACGATGTCAAGCGGTGTAGGGCAGCTGGCGCACATTGCTACCATTGACCAGCTTTACGGCCATCTGGCATCAAGACGAAAAGTCAATCGCAGCTTGTGGTTGGATTTTACCTTGAGCGATCACTTTAGCTGTAAATGATACAGGATGCGCAGGCTTAAAAGCCTTCTGCGATTCTTTCGTTTAATGTATATTGCCCATTGTCCCAGCGTTGCGTAGCTGGTGTAGAGATGTGAGCTCGTACTTGTGCTTCTTCGTTTCGAGCTAGATAGGTTTTTGACCCGAAGCCAAAACGAAAATTTCCTTCTGCATATTCAGTTACTTTTTACTTTTGTCATTTTTATTTTCCTTTCAGAAATTTTTCATTCATTTTCTTTTTACTGCGGCCTCGATAAAGACATCGAGGTCTTTATCTACCATGTGGATGTATATATTTTTCAAGCTCGGTGAGAATTGCACCTTTTGCCTGAGCGAGCTTCTGCTCACTGAAGCGGTCTCTTTCGCGACCTGCTCGACGGCATTCACGGCATTTCTGGCTAAGATTTTCTACAATCTTGATTGATTTCTCTCCGCCTTTCGCGATCAGAAACTCCTTGACTGCCTTAACCATGGTTCCTGCCAAAATGGTCAAGATACCAATTGCTGAGCTAAAAACAAGCTCTGTGATTTGATTCATATTTTTATCCTCCTTCGTCTTATAGTTGTCCACACGCTCATTGATGAACGTTGTGATATAAGGGATTTTAAGACCTAAAATGTCTAAATTGGTTTACCAAAGCTAGCACCATAGCTGGCGCACAATGCCGTAATGATCATATCCGCTAACGCTCTGGCATTAGCAAATAAAAACGGATAGCCAATCGCAGTGATGATGAAGATAGCTGAGTGAGTCACAATGCCTGTCCGGGCCTTGCGACGAAAAGTTTTTCAATGCCCAAGCCTTGCAGAATCCAGTAATCACATCGGCTATTACCAAAATAAATAAGACAAACACAAAGAAATGGTCATCGATCCCTGTCTCATAAAAGTCTTTAACGACTTCTATGATTGCCCAAATTCCATCTGGTTCTTGCATTCATCACCCATATTCTTCTCTACTTGCCTGTGCTGGCTCTGTCCAGATCAGGATTGCCTTCAGCGTCAAAAGCCATGATGTAGTACTCCTGATTAAACAAGTCAGCAACATTGATGGTTGTTGCTGTCCCACCCCATTGAGTAAATGCCCAGACAGTTTCACATCTTTAAACTGACGACGGCCATTGACGATGACGAGGACAACTTCTGTACGTCTCGGTACATATAAAAGTCATTCGTCGCATTCTTGCAGCGGATAAACTCACCATTTTTCCTTCATGTACTTGAGGGCAGTTTCCAAATCAAAAGGTTCTTGATGTTTTTAAGATCGAGTAAAGTATTTTCTGTTGTTGTAGTCATGTTTATTCTCCTTTTTCTGTTTCTGGCACTGTGCTTGTTTCACGCTCTGCATTACGCTCTAAAGCCTGCTGCAGTTGAGCTTGGAGCTCTTCGTTTTGAGCTTCCAGCGTTGCGATTCTTATTGATTTACTAGCAATTTCGATTGCTAGTTTTTGATTGAATGTTTTTCGTTCATATTTGTTCCTTTCATCTTATCTCGCGTATTTTTCTGGCTCAAGCCCTCGTATCGGTCCAAAAGATATCATGTCTACCAGTATGATTGGCCAGATTGGCGATCATCTGATTCAGCGTCTCAAGCACATTGACCAAATCAATTCCGTTGAAATAATTTGCCACGATGTTTGACCTCGTCACGTTTCCAAATGGCTGTAAAATGACTTGCCTGTTATCATTTCCGTACAAAGCGCGCATTTCCCAGCCACGATAGTTGACAGCACCTGTCGCAAATCGTACAACGTCGCTGATGATTTCGGTACGCTCTACCTTATTCCCGCTAAATAGCCTGATTCCAGCAAAGCTGTCATTCTTGCTATTTTCGGTTCCGTCTCGATTAGCACCTAACACGGTCACACTGGCTGGCGCGCCGCCTTCCATTTCGCTTGTAAACTTCAGGAACTGGTTTGGATAGCCGTTTAGCACGCGTCTAATTGCTGCTTGGTCAGTCATGACGTTGCTGAGCCATTATTTAAATCAATCTGCATCGCATCGTTTTGAGCAGAGATGACTTTGCCTTTCATCCACTCGATAAACGCTAACTCAATCTTAGACTTGATGAAAATTCGCATCTAAACCAACAATCTTATTAGCGTTTAGATTGATGATATTGACAATCGCAGCGTTAAGCGTACCCAGCTGTGATTTTATCCGCAAAGCATGCTTTCGATCATGGCATTCTTGATGACGCCGTTGTCAATCAAGGTTTTTGCCGTCCAGATGGATAGACTCGCCTTGAATACGGACATTCGGGCCAGTTGCGTTGATTTGACTGACGATATCGCCGTTCGAGTTGAGGGTTCTTGATTGACCAGCTTCCTGCTAGTCTGGCTTTGGACAGTTCGCAAGACTTGGTTCTTGGATACCTCTGTCTGAAAAAGCTGATTGGTCATGACCATGCGAGAGACCTTGTCCGTGACCTCTTTTTCAGTCGAGCCAATCAATCGCTCATAGAGCTTGCTCGTTTCCTGTACACGCTGAAAATTCGGTCTGGCTAGCCTTGCCGGTAACCTGCTGAGTAATCGTGAGACAGCTGCCCTCAGCCGTCCGCTTAAACTCAGCCAGACTCGTCTTGGTCTCGTTAAGACCAGACTCGACCTTGCCGACCTTGTTCAGCGTTTCCTGCGCTGATTGCTTCCAGTTGTTAAAACTGGTCAATGAGCTATTGGCTGTATTAAGGGCAGTTTGCACGTTGGCCAGTTGGCCGTCAATGCCCTGCCTAAACTGCGCAAACTTAGTATCTGCGTAGCTAGTGGCATCTTCTGGAGCGGGTGACCAGTCTGAGGTGATAGTCGCTTTTTCGATTTTTAAAAATCTGCTTGACTGTCGTTTGGTGACAGGTTGATCAAGTCACCAGTAAAATAATAGTCTGTATTCAGCTCGATAAATTGTTCGCCTGTAAACAACAAAACCGCATCTTCTTTATTGCAATTAAATTTTATGCGTAATTCAGAGTATGGTTTTGTTATTTTAAACTTGCGAGAAAATCGGCCTGTCTCGCTAATTGTTATCACAGCACTGTAAGATCCATCTGTCCATCGAAATTGCAATATCAATGTTGGTCTAGTTGTATTTTGGGTAGTTTTTGCAGTAAACTTGTATGTTTCTCTGTCAAAGATTGACCTGACAGGTTTTGTGTTAAAGGCACCCATCAAATTCCGACCACCTACCGTCAGCTCCTCAAATCGTCTACTTATGCTCCGCACGTCTTCTGTATGCTGCGCTATGCCCACATAGCCAGCCTCGATAGACTTGCGCTCTGCAGTCAGCTGCCTTGCCGTCTCCTCACGGGAGAAAGTCCGCAAGGCTTCTGACGTGTACCGTCTGCATTAACGTAGGCTTGCACAGCCGTGAGGTCTGTCCGCAAGCCCTGAGCTGTGCGCTCAAAGGTTGCCTTGGCCTCTGTGATGAGGCTGTCGACATCTTCCAAAGCTGGCGCATACTCATTCGCTACACCCCCAAATTCAACTTGTATGCCTGTTATCCAAGCTGTACCGCTTCTAACACTCCCAAGATTAAATTTCAAAATTGTTTTGAGCTGGTCATAGCCTTTGTTTGCGCTGTAATCGTAAGTAAATACGATGCGCTTCCAATCAGACGTGCCGTCGTATCCAGCGAGTGTGAGAAAACTAACGCCACTAACCGTACCTGTTTTGCTATTTTTTAAAAACATATAATGTCTAAAGCAATTAAACATGTTCCAGTTGTTCGCACCTCTGACCACATTCTCATACTTGACCCATGCGCTAAAGGTGACCTTGCGAAACAGTCGAGAGCTAAAATCAGGCTCAATGTTAAATGATAATTCTTGGTTGTTGTCAACTTGTAACATTGTTTCTGACCTGTGATATGCCCAGATGGTAGAGCTTCGACTACAGGATTGCCGGCAATCTTTGAGTTAATCCAAAGATTACGTCCACTGCCAGACCTGACTCGCTAGCTCCTCCCTCAACCGTCCAGCCTCAGCCGTCACCAATGTCTTGTCAGCCTTGTCCTTTGGTCGCATTGAGGATTTCCTGACGGATAGAACCTGTCCGCACCTCGAATTCAGCTGTGCTGAGCTTTTGATCCAACTTGGTCTGCGTGTCGGTTTCGAGGCTCTTGACCGAGGCCGATATCTGTCTGAGAGCAAGGTCAAAGCGCTGCTATCAGCCTTGGTCTTAAGTCCTTCACGCAAGCTAGATACGCCAGCTTCCAGCGAGTCGGCCTGTTGCTTAAAGGTCGATTCGACGACTGAGACACGCTCTTCTTGGTCTTCGTAGGCTGGTGACCAGTCACCTGCAAAGATTGCCCTCAAAAGGGCAGGGGCGCAGATTTCGACCCAGGCACCATCTTTACCGCCTACTTGTGGACCGTGACGGCCAATGATGACCGTCTTGGCTTGGTCTGTTGCGGTTTGGGTCCACTAACCCAGCACAATTGCCAATCGGTGAGAGACGGACGATAGACAAGCCATCTGACGACCTTGATGTATATCCGCTGCTGTTTTCGGATGATACAACCGTGTTAGGGATTGTAAAAATGACATCGCATAGGATAGTCATTCTCACTCGCTCTCGCATAAAAGATAGCTATATATTCCGTACCAGTCGTTGGTATAACGGTTCTTTCTGTGCAGCTATCGCGATAACTAGTCGCTCCTGCGACTGTTCTGATAACTTTAAAGCCATTATATTCGCTGGCTGGTTTGTATCGCACAAGCTCTTTTGTGCCTTTTTAGCAAGATTTCTGCGACCTAGATGCACGCTCGCTATCCGACTTTTCGGCTCCTCGGCGGTCTGCACGAGCTCAGACTTACTGGCCTTGCCGTCAGCCAGATTGTCAACTCTGCCAGCCTGCGAGTGGTCGTCTGTTCAAACGTTGACTGAACAGATTTTACGCCCGCCAGCTCGGTTTTGGTCTGGTTTTGAGCGCCTGAACTTGCTTAGCTATCTCAGACTCGGCTTGGGTCTGCTGCGTTCGGATATTGGCCAAGTCGCTTCTCAGAAGCGCTGTTTGGTCATTTGCCGCTTTCTGCGCACTAGCAAAGTCAGATTTCAGACGGTCAATTGCAGCCTGATTGGTCTGCTTCGCACCGACTAAGTCCTGATTGAGCTTTGGTGATAGCGCCTTTGGCCACCTCGATAGCTGAGGGCAGTTGGCGCCAGCCGTTCGAAGGGCTTGGGTGGTTTTGTTGGGTCTGGGTGGCTATGGATTGGTTGATTTTTGACTTCAGCGTCAAATTTCTCACCCACTTTAGACACATCTTCGGTATCGATGCGCTTTTCCCACATCTCTCCATTCCAGATGTAGAGCCTTTGGTAGAGTCCGTTCTTCTCAAACCAAATATCACCGACTTTATGCTCAATGTTTTCGTCTGGCGTTTCATTTCCAGACACGGTTCCTTCGCATCAAGTAGGTATTTTGGCAGTTCAAAGCCATTTCAGATTGGCGATTTTCAAGAGATTGCTGACTCTTTTTCCAAATCGTCCAAACGCCCTGTCAAACTGCCTGTCATGGCTGATCGGATGGATTCTCGATCATGCCGAATTCTACCGATTCATTGCGATCATTTAAAAGTCGTAAAGCTAACTTTAGTCACTTTCGCATCATCTTCAGTGATTCCAATTTGCGGATAGTAAACAGGGACGATATCGCAAAGTTCGAGTTCTTCAATCCACCCTCGCTCCGCATAATCAAGCGTCTGCGCCATCCACATACTCAATCTTTGTGTTGTTCGACGCACCAATGTGATTATTATCCATGTACAACCGCTAATGCTTTTTAGCTTTTCAGGAGTTGGGATATCCTTCTTCTTGCTTTCTCCCGCGCCTTCATCTTTAAATTCGCTGGAAAAATCAACGACTTTAATTCGCCGGTTGGCGTACATCGATACATACTTACTATCCACATAGCTTTCGGGGATGGTCGCAGAACGGGATCTTGTTGTCTCGAGTCGCCTTCTTGACTCTCTGGCGTGTAAGTAGCAAAAGGCACGACAGAGGTATAAGCTGACTCGATGCTTTCGTCTGATTCAGCGGATAAGATGTTTCGGCCGTATTCTAGGACGGTAGGCGCTCTACGACCAAGCCGCTTATGCAAACGGACCGTTTGGTTGTCAAACTCGTATTCCCCGCCCCAGATGTCCAAAATAGAGCCTTCTACTCCACCTAAAACAAGTCGGGCGTTCTCCATCTTATCGACTAGAAAAGTGATGGGAAGTACTGTATCAATATCTGACCATGTATCAAAACGATAGTCCCCAATCAAGTTCTTTGCCCACGTTTTCAAGGCTAAATCAGCTGTTCCAGACACCTTGATTCCGTGTCTTACACTCATATACTCTAGTTTGTGAGATATATGCTGCGCATAAATCTTGATCGTGCTAGAGCTGTCTTTGACGACGCGTACGATTTCAAAAAGTCTGGTTCTTAGTTCGCGTACCTGCATCTGCCTAAATTTCGTTTCTTTTTCAAATACAGATGCCAAAGGACCACTAGCTGGATATTCCAGGTAAGCGGGTAATTCCGTTACGTTCTCTGGTAGCATTTCCTTTTAGAGCGTCGATTTCTCCAAGACCATAGGTATCAAACCTGGTTTCATTTTTGTTGTATAAAATAGGTCTCAAATCTTCACCCCCCAGTTTGGGATAATCGTGACTTGGAAATTCCCATCCCAAGAAATTTTTATTTGGCCCCACATCAAGAAAAGGCTACTGGTATTCCGGCGACGTACCATCTTATCCCAAAGCCGGTAAGTTCCCAGAATAGACCTGATTTGCAGCCATATCTAGTGTGATAGTGCCTTGGATATCCTTGAGCTTCGTCTTGCGACCATTGATGGTCCAATGTCATTGTGCCGTTCGCAGAATTTCAATGATGGGCTTTTGCAGAGACATTGCCTTTCCTCTCAACGTCTGTCCAGTAGTCAGATTCACTTTGATCAGCCCATCTTTATAGTATTTGATGGGGGTGACAGAGGAAAAGTAATGTTTGTTTTTCCAAATTTGCCGAAGTGTCTCCTCAACACTAAAAGTTTCAAGGTAAGATGCTCGATAAACGAATTCCGGATCATAAGAAATAGTCAGATCGTGATAACCTACAAACCCTAGCCATTCCTGCTGATAAGCTGAGATATTGGTTGCGATAAAAACCAGCTTCCGTTGACAAGATTAACTGGAAGCTTTTCTCTACAGCATTCAGTCTATTCTTGCTTACCAGTAAATCACCGTCTCACACTGGTGCAGAAATTCTTTCTACTTCAGGAGAAGCTGCAGAATGTACTTTTTCCTACAGCGATTCCTAAACCAAATTCCTTATTTGATTTTCCGTTAAATACAAAATGGGTCAAGTCATTCTACCTCCTTCCTGTCTGAGTGTAGTAAAGCCAACTCTCTAATCAACCGTTGCATAAATTCTGGTGTCAATTCATGAGTGCCACCTTGGCTGCTCACGTTTAGAGTATAGTTTTGGTTCGGACGAGTGGTCTTTCGGTTTCAAGTCTCGTCTCTTTTAGTAGTTCTTCCATGAGCGAGGCTAAGTCTTGCTCCTCGGTTTCCTTCTTCCACTCATTGATATTTTTGATTCGTTGAGTGATGTTAGCGATAGTATTCTCCCAGCCTATACCGTCAGCATAGAGTGGCATTCCTAGAGAGTTCATCAAGTTGCGCGTGAGTCCAGCTTTCAAGACTTTTTGAGCCACGAGAGTGGCAAGATTACATTCCGGCCTTCTGGGATAAAGGAGTACCATCAGGCAAAGTGACCATTTCTTTATAGAGCGTACCTCTCTGGTCATTGACCATAGCAGGGCCGCCCTCGTGGAAGTCGTTCCTTTTCATGCCCGATAAAACTTCTTACAGTCTGAATGACCGTTGTAATTGTCCGTGGAATACTGTTGAGGGACTCCAATAACTCCCGGGCAACCCCAGACGTATTATCAACCGCCGTAAGGTGCTTGGTTGGCGTAGGAGTGCCGTTGAAGCTATTTAAGCCGCCTATACCCTGACTGGATGCTCCAAGAACGGAGCTGGGGTCTCCTGTAAACATCTTAGTCGGAGCCAAGGTGTTATTAAAAGCTGATAACCGCTCCAATTGCTTGATTCGACGCGTTCTGGGTTGGTGTTGCATCAGACGGCAGCGGTTTAGTTAGAGACAATCGATGCCGTTAAAGTTATTAACTGCACCAATGGCTTTACCGACCTCTACTACTGCCGAAGTAGAGTCTCCGTTCAAATTTTTCGTAGGCACGGTCAAGTTATTAAAATTCCAAGCCGCTCCCAATCGCCCTTACCAATTTCTGTCACAGCAGAGGTTGAGTCACCTTTCAGTTCCTTTGTTGGCGCAGCCGCCACAGATTCCACATATCAGCTTAGCGATACTTAGCCCAGTATTTAAAAGGGCGTTATCGCCATTGACCAAAAAGGTCTTTAGGGAATGGATTGGCCTATCCCAATTTTTCAGAGTCTCCGTAGAGCGAGAAACCGCCTTTTTGAAATTCCTCATCTCTGGCCCAGCAGTTCTTTCTGCTGCGGAGTCAGTTATTGTAGTTTTCCAAAGCCTGCTTAGCCACATCTGCCTTATTCATCACATCCTGATTATTCATCAAGAGTTGCTTGGTTTCGGCAGGAAGACTATTCCAGATTGCTAGATGTTGCTGGCTATCAAAGATGGCCTGCAAACCGGCGATTTTGGACGATGAGTTTCTTTTTCTTCCAGAGACATTTCTGCCCACTTGCCAGACTCGACCAGAGCTTCAGCGATTGTCGCCCTGAGCATTAGAGTTAAGCTCCGCTTCTTTAGCGATAAACTTCAGTGCTCCCATCCCTCAGCAGATTTGACTGCTTCGCCAATGACCTCCTTGACGTTAGATTTAACCTCAAATTGGTTGTTTTTATTGATATTTCCAACCAAAAGAGACCAGGCATCATTTGCTTCCTTGGTCGTAGCTGACATCTCACTACTATATTTAAAGGATACTGTGTGAGTTTCCTGCTTCCTGAGCAACTTTAGAACTTTTCTCTCGATTTCTTCGTAGGACAGGGCCGTAGTCTTCGGAGACTTTTTCGCCTCTTCCCAATAGTTCCAGCTTTGTCCCGTTCTGAGTTTGACCTTATCATCAGAGTCTTCATGACTTCCAGATATTTAGTTCCCAAAGGCTTCCATGGTCTGATTGTGCTCGCTTTCCAGCTGCTTCATCTTCGCATTGTATTCTTGCACTTGAGCAATTTAGAGCTGAGCATCTCTTTCAACTCTGCTTTAGACTCTTTGTAAAGGGCTATTTTTCTTCCTTCATAGCTTTTTCTAGACTCTCTCTCGAGTGCTCGAGTTGAGTCTCATTTAGAGTAATGATTTCCCCATTTAGAGCCTGTAATACTGCCTTCTGCTCTTTGGCTGACAGGTTCATGAGTTCTAGCTTTGCAGAAATCATCTCTTTTGGTTATTTAAGACGATTTCTTTTTCTTCTTTTGAAAATTTGCTAGCATCTCCGTTGTGACGCTGATAGATATCATTGATTTGATTCATCATCGCCTCGGTATTGCTTACCATCTGGTTATTGTATTCCTGAGCCTTAGCGACCTTTTCAGGAGCTTATGCCCCATTTGTCCAGCCAGTTCTTGAAGGCGTTTGTAGCCTTATCAGCAGAGCTAACTACTTCTTCATGAGGCTTTTTAAAGGATCCAGCGACCTTATCAGCATCACCAGCGTGAGTTCCGAAGTTAGCAACAGCATTGCTAGTCTCATCAACCACCTTTTTGAAAGCTACGCAACTCACTACGAGCTGTGTCCGCTCAGTTGAGTACCAAATTCTTCTGTCTTGATCCGTGCCTTGTCTTTCTCATTTCCGAGATAGACCAAACCAGCTAGTAACTAAGCCGATGCCTCCGATCATAAGACCTATCGGGCCTCCTAGAGCTGCTATAAGCTTGACCTAGTAAGGTAGTAGAGCCGGATGCTGTCGCCGTGGCGGTGCCTAGTGCTGTAGTAGCTGCGCCTGTTTCGGTTATTCCAGCCGTTACAGCTTTTAAGCCACCAGCCACACTACCAACTTCTCTGATGGTTTTCAAAGTACCGACAAGCTGACCTATAGCCTTTGAAGCACCTCCAATACCTTTCATAAAAGCCGCCTAAGATCGACAAACCACCTCCAAGGAGCTTCAGCGTTGGTCCGATTGCCGCTGCCAACATCCCCATAATGATGCTCTGTTGTTGCTCGGTGCTCATATTATTAAAAGCTTTAGCCATGTCAGCTAGATTGGTGATCCATGGTTTAGCTACATCAAGGGCCGTTTCTCAAGGCTTGTAGAGCAGTCCGCCAAATTCAATAGCAATATCTGTCAGCTGATTCTTAAACATCTTCAGCTGAGATTCCGTAGTCGCATACCGCTTGTTAGCCTCGTTCGTCAGAGCTGTATTTTTCCTTCAAGCTCGATTAGAGCGATCAACCGCTGATGACATCTTGTCTGAGGCCAGAGCTAGAGACTTCAGCATATTACTTTGGCGAATGCCCTTCATATCAGATCGTCGAGAATCCCGTTAACATTCTCTCCAGACTTATGAGCATTCTCCGGGCCCTTGATAAAAGGCTTGCAGTGCTTGGACAGGTTTTTCTTTCCAAGCTTGTTGGAATGCTCGCGCAGTCATGCCGGCCGTGATAGCAATCAGCTCTAATTTCTCTGCTGCGCCTTTCCTGTCAGAGACACCGCGTTACCAATAGCCGTCAGCGTTTTGCGTCATGGCAGTACCGCCTGCCTCGGCTTCGATACCGACCGAGCTCATTGCTCGTCGCAAGGCCGAGTATATCAGGAGCTGTCAGACCAGCCGAAACGACCACCAGCCGCTAAGCGGTTAGTCATCTCTACGATATCTTTTTCAGTCGTTGCGAAGTTGTTCCCGAGGATCAACCACAGAAGCTCCGAAGCGTGAGTAATCATCGAGCTTAAGCCCATGATGTTAGCGACTTTAGCAATAGCCGTCGCCGCTTCCTCAGCGCTCAAGTTGGTTGACTCGCCCATGTCAATCATGGTACGAGAAAATTTCAGGATATCTTCTGTCTTGATCCCCAGCTGACCAGCTACTTCCGCTACATTGGCAATCTCTACCGCGCTTGCTGGTAGTTCTTTTGCCATTTGGCGAATACCATTAGATAGCTTCGCATAAGATACTGTGGCTGTTTCGTCTACGGTTTTTAACGCCCGCAAAAGCGATTCATAGTCGATGGCAGCCTTAATCGCAATACCGCACCAGCCACAGAGGAGCTGTAACACCTTTGGTCAGGGGCAGAGCCCACACCGCTGAGTTTCTGACCTGCTGATTGAAATTTAGACCCTCTATGTCATGCAGGGCTGTCCCGGCTTTTCGTCCGGGCACTAGACTGGATATTGATTTCTCTCGCTAGAGTCACATATTTAGCCTGCAGTTCTGCCACTTTTGCGATTGTATCGCTCATGGCTGACTTTGCACCTAAAAAGAGCTGTCTTTTGGGCAGCCGTTGCAGTAGAAACATCACCGATTTCTAGGTTGTTGTAATGCTCGGTTTGTTTTGCCAAATTAAGCCGATAAGCTTCTAAGCTTTTTCCAGTCTCGGATAATATAGACTTTCATCCCGCTCAGCCCTTGCGACCCTTTTCAGCATTTTTGAAGCTTTTTCCATCGCATTCAAGGACTTATCTAGGCCTCGCAAGGCCATATTCATAGTTCTTGTATTTGCCATAAAAGGAGCAATATCGAGAGTAGCCGTCGCTACTAGATTACCTAAATTACTAGACATTCATCCTCCTTTCTAGCCAAATAGGAATGGAAATGCTTTATCCAAAGTAGTTTCTTTTTCAATCTCTTCTTTTTCACTTCCATGGCTTTTTACCATGAGTTCAAAGTCGAGACATCTTCATTCTTTTGATATCCAAATGGAATATCCGTCAGATATCAATTGCTGAAACCATATCAGTAAATTATCTCAGGCTTCTTCTGGGCTTATTGTTCCTCGGAATCTTCCTCGGTTTCTTCGGAATCTTCCTTGACACCAAGGGCAGCTAAATGAGAGAGTTCAACGTCTCTAAAATGCTCATATCCGCCTGTTTCAAGTCTGTCACGGTGAATTGCTCACAAACATCGAAACAAACATCTTCAAGTAGCTTTCGTTCAACTTGCGATGTTCTTTCGGGTCTTGCAGCCTTTTTCACATCTTGGACCAGCGTTGTTTGGCGTACCTGGTGCTCGACTGCCAACAGATTGTCTTCTACATTGATATAGTCTTTGGTGAATTCCTTATCCACCCACCTTGCTTTAGTGTGATTTTCAAACATTTCCATCTCCTTTTTATAAAAAGACAAAGCTTGGATTCAAAATCAAAGCTTTATCATCAGACTAACAGCAGCCCCTGGACTTCCTGAGGGAGAAGCTGGCGAGCCACCGCTTACTACTTTGGGAAGACCATCTCCCGGAATTTTTCAAGTTGGAACCCAGCGTTGCCTTCACGACCAATGACAAGGACGTTTCCATCTTCACTATCGCCACGAGCTACGAAGTTTCCTGTGACGGTATCTGCTTTCGGATCCAGGAGGCCGTCTTTCGTTTCTGCTTCCACTCGAGGAAGTGAGAATTTCCCTTTAAGCAAGCCGATCCAGATAGCTTTACCATCTTCAGTAGAGGTCCGGAACACACAAGCCACATCTTTTTGAGTGAGGTTTTATTGTAGAACCTCAATACCATCTTTCACTGTGATCCCGTACATCACCTTGCGCACCTCTGTAGCTAAATCCAAAACGGAAATTTCCAATTGCGTGCCGGTGATACCAGATGACAGAACCACATATGGGCCATCATCCGCTGCAATGGTGATCAATTCATTGGTGATGTCAATTTTTGCTGACTTCATACCGGTAGCTTGATTGTGGTAGGGACTTTGTTTTTCTGCTGTGACTTCTCCGAGCTCAAAGTCTCGCAATCCAAATTTTACTTTCATTTGTATCCTCTTTTTCTTATTGGTTGTTTTTCCCAATCAAAAACGATATTTTTCTTACGTTGATTAGTAAGTCAATATCAGCTATCTTTATATCTCCGGGGAGTTCGCTAGCGGTATATCTTTCAAAACCGCCTGTTTCAAAATTTCATCCATCATTTTTGCAATCTTTTCTGATTGGTTTGCTGTTTCACACCAAAAGTTGATAGTAATTCTGGTCTCCATCGCCAAGACCTTGTCGTCCGAATGTTCGAAAGGTCCTTGGTAGGGTTGGATAGATGCGCATAAAAGGAGCAAGTTCCTTACGCAAAAGATTTGTAGGCTTTTCAGGAATATCATAAGTAAAGATCCCTTGCTTAAAACCAAGACCGTACTCTTTACCTCGCATATTATCCAAAAGCTGATTAAAATCTTTATTTTGGCTTAATAGACTTATATGCTTTTGTCTCAGTATCATAATCCCAAACCTTCCTTTACTTTCTGAGCATAAATCCCTTTTGCTCGTGGAGTCATTTCAGTAATGGTCTTTTCTTTAAAAATTCTGAGCTTTTTGTCGACTCGTTCCCGTATCCGGAAAGTGGATCCGCCAGCAGTCGTTTTGCCATAACCGATATCCTTAGAGATAAGACCTTCATTCGCGCCCTTAAAACCAGTGACCACCGTGTCATCTTTCGCGTGGACATCGTCCACGATAAAATATTCTGGTGTATTGACTTTCAACTGCTTCTCAAATTCATTCGCCACTTCAGTAACGGCTGCTTTGGCCGCTCTTGGAGCTTTTACGTGCAATTTCGTCAAGTTAGCTAAAAATCTCATCAAGACCTTTCGTCATACTCGCCTCTTCACGATAATTTTGTCGCAATCAAAGCTATTTTCGTCATACATCGATTGCGATGATATCGTATTCATTTCCGTTGTATTCAACGTGGGAAGAGCTATCAAAAGGAGCTTTTTATGGTGGCGAATATAGAAAGTTTTGGTTTCTTCTGCTTCAATCACCCCTTTAGCTCGCTGATTAGCAGACTGTTTGGCTCCTTCCTGAGAAGTCTTTTTAGAGAGGTTCTAACAACCTCTGCCCAGCAAGTATAAAGGTCTTTACAGAACCGGAGAAATAACCTCTCCGTCTTCATTTTTGGCCTCCCTGCTCCGAAAAGAAGGTGATTCTAGTGTTCATCTTTCGAGTTCTCATCTAGCTCTCTCCTTGTGCGCAGTTGATGGATGATATTTAAAACACCGTTCGCCAGCGGATGGCGCTCACTATCCGCTGACAATCCACAGTGTTCATACTCTTCTTTGACTTTGCTTTTAACAGCAAGCTGGAATTTTTGCATATTTTTGCAAAATCCTCTGGTGTCAACGTTACTGTCTATCGCAAAAACAAATCTGATCATGGGCAGACTCAATCATTTTCTTTAATGATTTCATCCTCAAAAATCATAATCAATTTTGCAATAAAGCTTCACGCTCTCTAACAATTCTTGTTTAACAGGGCATGAGCACCTCCTATCAAACAATCAGGTAAACAGCTCCGTTTTTGATGCTGATGGATTATAGCTGATATTCTTGCCATCTAGATAATCCATAATCTCTTGCTGAGTGTTAGCATTTGTTGGTTTCGCCACAGAAACCGCGGCGTTCTTAGGGCGTATAAGTTACAAAAGTAACCAGCTTTTTATCGGCTTTCTTCACGTCAAAGCGGACTACCGCCTGCAGATATTGGCCGTAAATTTCGCTATCTGCCAGCGCAGACCAAGTTCCTTGCGGTCCACAAACAAAACAGCGCGGTTGATATCCCCAAGCAAAAGCATGAGCCTCACCAGCGTTGCCCAGAACTTCATCAGCAACGACAAACACTGGATGGCCTAGGAAGACTTTGCCAGAAGCTGCACGATAGAATCTTGCAGCAGATAGCGGCCATTCTTATCCTGAGAGTGTCCAGGGCTTGATAGAAACTTTGAGAAACGACAAAAGATACAGTATAAGCCGGGTCCGAGATTCACGTTCAAGATTTCCTTGATTGCGTCTGAGTCCGGTGGCTGTCTTCGCTTCAAAGAGTTTTTCATACTGCTGCGATAGCATCATTTGTTGATTAACTTTGATTTGAGAAAGCTGCTTCTGCGACAATCGCTAACAAATCAACATCTGCGTCATCGATTGATTCTTGAGACACTGGAATTGCTCCACGGTAAGTCTGCACTTCCCAGTTCACATTTTCAAATTCTGGTTTCGCAAGCGCTGGATTCTTTTTCAATTCTGCGACACTGGCGTTTCAGAGTAGCCTGTTTTTAAAAATCGGATATTTCCCGCTCGCTTTTTGTCGCGCTGTGAATTGAAGTGAATTGTTTAAGTCTACGACTGTCTTCACTTCACGTACTGGAGTTGTCACAAGTTCTTCACTTGTCACAGGCTTGGTGCCGTCCTTTTTCAGCCCATCCGTTTTAGGGTCAATTGCATTTAGCGGGATGAAAAGGTCATTTCCTTCAAATTTCAATTCAGATGAGTAGTCGCCCCTTAGAATGCAACCAGTCATTTTACCGCATCGCGGGGTTGGCTTTTCTTCTGACTCGACAACGTGTGTTGCAACTGCTGCAGCTGGTTCACCCTATGATGTCTTTAAAAATCTTCAAATCGCCTTCAATGCTGCCAAAAGATTCTTTCTTAGTATCAATGTCTGCGCGGTTCGCGTCCTTTTTCCAGATCTCCTTGCGCCAGAATTTCTTTTAAATTTAGCCGTTTGAGCAGAAATTTCAGCCTTAGCGAGACAATTCCTGCTTCCAGTTCTTTTGATTTTTCATCAAACATAGATTTTTCTCCTTTTTGAGTATAAAAATAGGACTATAGTCCTTCTAGAATTTCTTCTTTCGATTTCTCGTAGCATGTTTTTGAATTTCAGACTTCCGCTTGCTGCAGTTAGCGTAAAAAGTCATCAATAACTGCTTGTGGTAACGAAAGCCATTTTTCAGAACTCGCTACCGCTCCGACATCATCAAAGGTCATCACTTCATCCGCAAAGCCTTTTTCTACTGCGGTGCTAGCTGACATGAAGGTTTCATTCTTCATCATGTCTAAAATTTCTTCTTCGCTCAAACCAGTTTTTGTGACATGAGCATTACGATGGCACTGGTCGCTGGCCTTTAGCGCATTAAGCTTTATCAAATCATCGCTATTGCCAGATACCCAGTGAAATAGCGCTTTGTGGATCATAATCTGTGCTGTGGGACTGATAAGAATTTTATCAGCGCGCCGCAGATAGCTACACTAGCTGCGCTAGCTGCCATGCCCGTCACTTCGACTGTGATGTGCCACTGGATAACTTTTTCAAAGCTGTATAGATTTCACTTCCGACAGTCACTAAGCCACCGTTGGAATTGACTTCAACACAATGTCGCTGTTGTCTTCTGGAAAAGCATCTGCGATCGACTTTGCACTGACAGCTTCTAAGTCAAAGTAGTCATAGACTACTTGGCTATTATTTGGAATCAGAGGTCCCTTCATCTTGATTCGTTTCGGCATTTCTTGTCTCACCTCCTTTCATTGCACAGTATTCCTCTTTCTTGTCCAGAAAGACATAGTTTAGGCTGGATTGATAACGATCCATATTCGGGTCGCTAGAGCGTTCCTTGCCAAGCTCAATTGAAGGCTTGGTTGGAGTCAAAAATCTGGTTGTTACCAACTTGACAATCTCATCTACATTACGACCAGTTACGCTACGGGTATCAAACTCGATCCGATACTTCCGTCGCTCATCATTATCCAGCACCTTTGGTCCTAACTCGCTCGTAATCGCGTCAAAATAAAAAGGCAGGTCATTTGTGACGTAATCCTCCATCAACTGCGCTACGGACTGGTTGAGGGCTATTCACGCCAATTATAACTAGAGCACGCGCAAGGCTTTGGCGATCTGAGCTGTCGAAAAATTGTTGGAAGTAATCAGCTGCAGTACATTCGTATCGATTTCCAGTGGTGTGTACTCCTGAGTATCGTCAAAGACTAGCGGACTACCGCCTGTCGAACCCTCTCGCATCTTCTCAAAGTCCATCCGGGCTTTCTTGCGAGGCTTCACCGTTCAGCTGCGCGCCTTTTCAATTTAATAATTCCGCTGGAAAAAAACCATCACGGAAAAATTTAATCAAGGTATTCAGACCGCCTTCTTGCAAAAGAAATTTCATCTCCCAAAGAGAGCAGCGGAGACCTTCCCTAAAAATCGTATCGTGACTAAAGAACTTCCAGTGGATAACGTCAAGGAGCCTCACATTTGACCGTAGCGCCCGTTAAACGGTCGGTAAAGGTATCAGTCAACCTGTGGTCGTTTGTCTCCTCTACGGTCGTTTCTGACGGCCTGTAGAACTGAAACTGAAGCGCTTTGCCAGTTTAGGATCTCTCAAGATTCAGGGAAAATGGATTGCCGGTTAAAATCGCATTAACCGTCATAGCAAATTTCGAGGTTCGAGCAGATGTGTTTCCTGTTGATTTCACGTTCAGAAGATAATTGATTTCTTCATCCTGCTCGATATTGCCCGTGGTGTCTTTTTCAGCAAAGGAAAGCGGGCCACATCGCCAGCAATAATAGATACAGCAGTTAAAAATGTCGCTGTTTTTCAAGGCTGAGACCCCAACATATTCGGGGAGAATAATTCCCACCTACCACCGAAGCGATATAGTCATCGTAAGACGCTTTAGAAGATCCTAATGGTTGAAAGAAACTCATTTCTTTTCTCACCTCCTTTCTATTTTTGGGCATAAAAAGCACCGTTGAGGTGCTAAAAAGATTATTTCCAAAGGTACTGCCCTATTTGCATAGAATAATCAGTGAATTGTTTTTGGGGCATCATAATTTAAAAAGAATACCGCATTGGAGTTGGGAGAAACCTTTTTGTTCTCTTCCTCGCCATCTGGACCTACGATTTCGGTTAAGCTGGAATATCTCGAGTCTTTCATTTCCAGCTTTTTGCAATAAAATCTTTCGGATTAAAGAAGAGGTTCTATCAGTATTATTTTTCCAAAACGATAGCAACCGTTACTTTCCTTCAGAAAGTTCCATCCCTTAACTTGAATGGTCCCTTCATCAAATATTACTTTTTCGCCAAAAGTTTTTAGTTTCAATTATATTGTTTCCTGGAGTTGGCGAATCTTCATCGGTGTCCAAACGATGAGTTTGCTTATCTCTCTGATCGTAATAAACATTATTGCTTTTAAAGAGCTTCTTCTATTCCGTTTGCACATACCAGCTAGATAAATAACAACCACCAAGAAGACAGAAAGTGCAGAAAGAAAGATAGTAGACCAAAATAACGGCTTCTTGTATACAGGCTTCTTCAATTCGTACACATTCTTATTTTCATCGACTGTACACCGGGCAATCTTTCTCTTTGACATATATTTATTACCTCCTAAAATTACTTAATTTTATCAAATTTTAAGAGGGTTTACAATATCACCGCTTCCAAAACGGTTTTTAGTTGCTTCAAATCACCTTTGATTCTGTCAAATTCCGCATTTGTGGCTTCCACATTTTTTCACATGCGATCTCATGACGTTCCTGAGATTGGCGCAGCACGCTCAACTCACTATTAAATGCAGTCAACTTTGCATACAGAGTCTAGATTTTATGGCTCCAGTGCAAGCATTTCTGATCTCAGCTGTTGCACTTCCGCACCGAGCTTCTTTTTCTTTTTAATTCGTTTATTCATTCCTTCTCCTTATTTTGTTTTATCGATGTATACCCCTAGAGGCATAAAATAACTCCGGTAGAAATATAGCCTACAATCTCCCCAATCAGGAAAAGGCCGTAAATTAAAAATCCTAAGCCGACTAGCAATAGGATTGTGTGTATTTTGATTTAGTAATCTCAAAAATAGCGAACCTGCCTCCATAATTTTTCGTTTGTCCAATAACCTGAGCCATCGAACGGTTCCAAGTAACAGACAGCAAAAGCATCTAAAGAGCATCTAGTGGATCAATTTATTTCTCTGTTTATCCTTGTCAATCCGCATACCGTTATTATCGACTTTTCACGCGCGCATTGTTAACGGCCATGGTTAGTAATTGATTGCCGGAATGCTTGATAAGGCCTTTTAACACATCATCTCTAAATTGCCGCGTTGGCATATTTAGGACCATTGTATTTGCCTTACCTCGATCAATGGGCATTCTGGATGTCGTTTTTCAATCGCATGGCAATTAAGGAGCTAAACTGATAAGGGTCAAAACAGATAGCCTGCACGCTCCCATTCATTTAGATAGACCATCTCCTCCGATTTTTCAAGTACACGCTCATCATCAATTACACCAGATTCAAAGGTGGTAATTTCACATTCACCCTATACGCTCAGATTTGTATAGCTCACACCATCACGCTACTCATAGCAACAAGACCGTATTTTGTAGCAGCAAAGAAAAACTATCCACATACCAGTAGTCATCCATCTGGACCATAGGCGAGATGGCAAACAAATCACTGACCTTCCCGACATCGACACCAATCCAGACCTGCGTTTTCCAGTATCTGGTTTTTCGTCAAGATTTGGCCTGTGCCCAACTCTGCTTGTCCATGTAGGATGTTTCTGATGATTGCCGCCACATGTTAAAGTTTTTGACCAAGACCTCATTCACTGTCCGGTCTCAAGAGATACCTTTCTACGTTTTCGCAAGTAATTCATGATTTTATCGTAAAGTGCCGGTACCTCAAGAATCGGATTCGACTTTATCCAGTTAGCTTCATCTGCAATCTCCTCCTCGTTATCTTGTTCTGCGATAAAAAGCAAAGTATCCATCATCTTCTCACTTCCTCATTCAAGATTTTCTCGATATATGGATATTCAATCGTGTGCATCAGGACATTGAGATCAAGCCCGCCGTGGAAATAATCAGAATTAGTGGATTGTCCAACTGGCCTTGACCAGATTCCAAAAGTTCAATCATTTCATTTGTTTTGGACGCTGCGAACTCATCCAGCACACCAACATATGGTTCAAAGCCATCTACAGCCCCTGATCGCGACTTAACGGACGGATATAGAGTTCGTCCACCAAGTTCCTCAACTCTTCTCTGACCCGCTTTGTAGCCTTTCTGAGCATCCTCATCTTGAGCCCTTAATGCGTCAATTGTTTCGAGCCATCTCAAAAGCGATTTTTAGCCTGAGGTTTTATCATTTGCAGTACAAAATAGTTGCCTCGACATCGCTGGATTACGACCAAACACTCGTAAGTAAGATACCAGCACAAAATTGTTTTCCATTCTTCCTGGCAAGAAATCATCGCTTTTTCTAAAGCGCCGGATAAGATATCTGATTTTCCTGCGCCATCCCGCCTCACTTGCCAAAAATAAACTTTTTGGAATTCGGCCCGAGAGGATAAGGTTTACCAGTTTTTGACATCTGGAAGGATTTCGATAAAATCAATTGGATCTGAGCTTTTCTGGAATATAGTCATAAGAAAGACTTTTTGAAATCTTTTTCAAGTCATTTTAAGTGACGTAAACATGCTTTGAAAACTTTCTGACTAACAATCCGTTTGCCATCAACCACGCTTTTTGCATAATCAAAAGCTACATCACGATATTTACTTGCAATCGGCTTATAGTCATATTTTATTGCAACCTCCTTTCTGACAAAAACAGACCGTGCAGGAATCAGACCCACGACTACAAGGTTGGAGCTTGTTATGTTTCCTCTACCAACGGCCTAAACTAAAAGAATTTCCTCTAATATAAAAATCATTTCATCTTACCAACCATTTTTATTGTCAATTCAGTAAGTTCTCCAGAACTCCAAACAATACTGTAACTCGTTACTCCTCTAATAGCTTTCAGTTTAGTACGATTCAGTCCACCCTCGGTTGAAAATTCATTTAACTCACGATGTTTTTTTCTCTTCTTCAAATAGTGTGGTCTATACCTCATCGTCTATCCTCCAAAATTTATCAAAAAATACTTGTTTTCTTTTTCTTCGACTTGTGGCACATACAATTTCATTCGACTGTCTACCGTCAGGCCAAGCTGGGCCGCTGCGCTGTTAAGTTAGTGGTCGCACGTTCTAAACTATACAACATCTTATTGGGCAGGACCGTCCTTTTTCATTCACATAAACATAGCCTTTTGTTGCAGGCCACGGGATATTTCCTTATAAATCGCATACCGGTACAATACGTTTTCTAAAACAGCTCGATCCGGGTTTCTTGGGGTAGCTTTCTCAAATCATTGATCACTCGTTTATATTCTGCTTTCGCGATAGAGATCAAAGTGCTTTGGCGGTGTGATTTGCAGTGCGTCAATCCATCAGAAGCCTTGTCCTGTGATGCTTTTCACGAGCTATTTTTCTTCTTTCGTTAAGTGCTTCTTTGTTATTTTCAACAATCTTCAGTTTTTCTTCAAAATTGACACCTCCTTTACTAAATGGCTATTTTTAAGTTTCAAAAGGAAATTTTTCTGTACAAAGGCCGCGTCCTTTAAAACCGAAAACATATAGCCCCGTTCATAGGGGTAATTTCCGAACAATCAAAGGGTAATAAACATATTTATTCGTCTATCATTTTGAAAGCTTGACGGTTGATTGACAGGTCAGAGCAGACCATTTCGGTCTCTAATCAGCTCTTGCATCGTTGCATCTCTTGCAACTTGCTTTCAAGTTGTTCTGTCTAATCTTCTATTCAATCTTTCTTGATTGGAATCACGCGATCTATCATCGTTGCTTCTGCTCACAGTACTCACAGATATAATCATTCTCAAAGCAGAACGATTCGACTAGTCTCTTTTCCAAACTTTTTAGTGTAAAAACGCTTTGACTATCGATCATACTTCCATCTCAAACGATTTGTATTCTCTGTATTCATCCAGACGAGAACCATAATCGCTAATGCTCTTCTGCCGTTTTGCAGAGTTAGTTTTGCGGTCGCATACCTTCTCACCAATCTTTTTAGACCAATAAATAAAAAGAACAGTAGTTTTCTGCCTTTTCTGATACTACTATATTAGCACGTTAAAACTGTCATGCGCGCTGTCAAATACTACTGTCATTTACTGTCAAATGCTGTCACCGCATCTAATTCCTTTGTTGCTATACGCAACAATCCAGTAAGTACTCTCACTGCAATTCAACTCGTCCATGACTTGCCATCTCGTCATCTTATCGATATAAACCAAGCTCAGTATTGCCTGACTGTCTGTGTATCAGAGGTCAATCAGCCCCTGCTCTCTTTGCTTCCTGATAGCTTCAGCGGTCTTCTGTTCTATTTTCTTCCTTGGCCCTTAGATTCGACATAGATATCATCTTGTACGTTTCAGATTCCTCCAGAAACTTTATCTGGGAAAATTTTCTGACTGAGACAAGGCGAGGCTCGACCTTGTCTCTTCGTCTATTAAACTTACTGCAATATATAGGTCAGGTTTCTTAAATCCTTTCAGTAGCCTTCGCCTTACTCCTCTGTCTCGCATAGGCATAATAGTCTTTGCGAGAAAACTATTAGCTGAGGCAGAGAGTGCCTTTAACTCAGTACCATCTTAAATAAAGATGTTTGCGTTCAATTTTCTTGTTCCAAAATACATTCACGCAAAGACTCCAAAGTTACAAGGGCCGTTTCCACTGTGCCCCATTTTATTTTCAGGTTCATATTGACGATATTTCTCCAGGGTGATTCTTCAACTCTCTGATACCATGTTTGATGTGTCCAAAAACATCAGCACACCTATAAAATGTTACCCTGCTTAAATCACTTCATAGCCTTTTTGAACATAGTACAAGATTATATGTTGGGGAATCATGTTCTGGAGTATCAACACGGACATATCCCCCGCCTTCAAGTTTTGCTAAAATTTCAAGATCATACTCATTCTTCCACCTCCTCAATCTCAATCACTGGGCAATCAAATACCCAGCCGAAAATCTGCTTCTTCCAGCTCTTTTCGGGTGATGACGCGTAGATATTCTTCGTTTTCTTCCGAGCTTCTAAATACGATAACATGACCGAACAGAAGGCTAAACAGTTCATGGACATATCTTCGCCACTATGCCTTCTCTTTCTCGACTTCGTAGCCATTCAGAAAGCGCGAGCGAGAATTCTCCCTGTTTTCTAACTCCCTATCAATTTTAAATTCCTGATTTCCGTGCTCCTTAGGGCATACGCATCTTCTAATTCCGAACTATCTTTCCCCTAAGCTCCCTCGATCCCATCTGCTGCAAATTCCGGGATTTTGACTTTTTGGAGTTCGTCTAGTTGACTTACCTAAGCTCCAAAGTCCTTTTCTACTGATTTTAATCGTATCTACGATAAGTCCCTCACTGTAAAGGGCAAATCCTCGATATGTTTTCATCAATTCCTGCTTATTCATCTACTTTCCTGTTCCTGCTTAATATTTATTTATTTTTATGTATGTAAACAAAGGTTACAAGGTTATCTTACTTTCCGACATATTTTATAAAAGCAAGGTATGCTGTTATATCAACGTTTATAGCACTTGCTATTTTTACTTAGTATTAAATATTTTTATATAAATGATGTAACCTTACTATCTTACAAACATCGGTATTATTATCAAAGGGTTTAGGAGGGTTACATCACTCATTTTATCCAAAACAGCACTCCAAACCCTTGATATAACTGAAGCTTTTCCTGCAGATTACATCAATGATGTAACCTGATGCTCACGCGCAAACGAGATTTTTGCCCATTTTATGGCCTAAGGTTACATCATTTTCACTGAGATTACATCACTTCTGTTTGTATATCTAAAATATGCACGCATCGATCTTGCCTCTGACCTGACCTTGTATTCCCAATCTGATTAGTATCACACCAATCAACCAGTTTTCCTAGCAATCTCTTTTCGCCCTCTCGCGCTATCGATATCAAAAACATTCTTTAAAATCTGTTTATGCAGATACGCTCGATTGAAGTTTTACACCTTCATAAAGCAAACCAGCCTCATTGCGATGGCTACCGCTCATTGAAGTGAGCCGAATATTGATGCTGCTGGGTGACCGTGAAAGTCTTCCCATTCTTCTGGGACTATTCAGCATTTCAAGATAATCAGTATGCTTGCGATTCGGCTTCATCTTTATAAGTGGAAGCGTTCCTGTATGAACTGCAAGCTCAGCCTCGAAAGTCATCATTAAAGGAATAAGCGTAAATCCTTTTTGTAATAGCCACTGCTTCGCAAAGTTGGAAGCACGTCATGATCAGTCATATCAAAGGGTTTGACAAATTGCTGGCCTGCCGTCACCATGCAGCAGAAAAGCGCCGTTCTGAATCATATCACCCGGTGCTCAATTTTATTGCTGGTTCCTAGCAATAGCAAGAGTTTTTCAAATTTCTCGGCCGCTGCGACCATTACGAAACCTACGGAAAGAAGAAGTTCTGTTTTGTGGTCACCACGAAGGCTTTGGAGGTTCGTCAGTAGTCTTTCTGGATGCGACCATCTCGTCATCGTTGACGATTGGTGATTTCAGCGCCAATCTCGCGGTTATCCTTGTCGCATAAAATCCTTAGCTGAATCGTATACCAATCTGACGGCTATGCAGAAAGTAGTCTTTCGGCACCTACTGCACCGACAAGATCAGAGGTGGCTGTAGTCAAATTTGGGCCAGGGATTAAAAACCTTAGAAACACTGTCGCAACAAAAAGAACATAACAGCTATTTTCTGGACGAAGATGCTATCCTCTGCACCCAACCAAGTTTGAAAAACACTGGGCAGAGAGTCGTTCTTTATGGTCCCATGAGTTCATGAGCATTTTCCATATGTTCCTTAACTGGATTGCTTGGTTTTTCTGCAAAAGAGTAGCTGCAAATGCCATCTCTTAACTCCGGCTACGAAGACTGTTTTTGAAGTGATTTTCTAAAGTGAGCCTCAAATAAGTTCAAAGACAGAAGGTAAGCTGCCCTTTTCTCAACTGGATGGCATCCAGTTTGGCATCCTCCACAATTTCATGTTCTCCAGTAAACTCATTGTGCCGGGAGAAAGGTCGGTGAGCTTACTGTCACTTTTTCATGGCAAGTGGTACATTTCTGAGGGCTGTCAGCCACAATAGATTCGATTTCAATCTGTTCACCTTCGTCTCATTCAAAATTTTCTTTCGACGCGAAAACGGCATGATGAAATGTTCACGACATCACGTGTAGTCACCCCCTCATATGTAGCGCATGATCGCATGGATTCGACAGTCCTACTGTAATTCTTTGTGACTCAGGCTCTACCGAGATTAGTGGTGGCTGTTTCTGCTGGCTGCAATATACAGTTCGGATCTACCGACCTACTCAAGAGTCCACCTACAGGAATTTCGCAAGCGTGTCATTTCTGCTACCTTCATCGCCAAAACCAAGGACAACCATTTCAGATGAGATGCAGTTGTCCTGTTTCGCTTCTCAACACCTTTGCTGATTTGATAGTAGATATTATCTAGAGTCGCTACCCAGAGTTCTTTTGTGTTGTATTCTTTTTATGGTACATAACCAGCTTTCGGCTGGCCGTGACCATAGTGCCGCACTCTTTAGATCTCAGGTCCCGCATACTCCTTTTGGAGTTTTAGATGGCAGCAAAACATAGTTGTTTTGGATGCGCGCCTTAACATCGACTTACCAGGAAGGAAAGGCTATCATTTGAGGTTATGGTCACGTCCGGATGTTACAGTAAAGATATGTTGCCACACGCTGGCAGTTCTTGCACCTGCAGCGTTGGAGTTATCAGGATCAGATGTTTCCCAGTTATTTGGCAAGCTCTCCTTATCCGTTATGCTTACCATGCAAGTCAGTATCGATTTACGAAGAATTTGTCAGTTCGGACAGCAATATTGCTGTCCGGATACTGATTCAATGTTTTCAATTTCCTGAGCGAGCTCATGAGCTGGCTTATCAATAAAGTTTGATCGCTGGTTGCTTTCCGTTAGGCACGATGGGGAATTACGGAAAAACCAGCTTTTGATGTTGAGAGCGTATTCTTTCATTCCCATTTAGTAACTCCTTAGAGACGGCAAATCGTCATCGATGGATATCATTAGGTTGCTATTTCCAAATGGTTTCCTCAGTTTTTAGTGGTTACTGACTTTCAACATTTGGAAATTCTCAGTCTACCAACTTCTGTGACGCATGAGACGCTGGCCTTGCTGAATTATCGTAGTTACTGAGTCTGAGATTGACCAGTAATTCCGATTAGAGCGCGCGCTGGCCCCATTAGCAGGAGAGTTTTCTGCCTGTTGGTTCCAGATAACAGCATTAATAAGAGTCCGCTTCACGCTCCACACTTTGATAAAGTTGCGATTCACAGCCAGGTAAAGGTTGCGACCGCTTGATTTTGCGGTGTATAGCGCAGTTCAGCATCACGGGTCATACGCCCGACAAGTACGACATTGATTGATCATTTTATTCAGTTCCTTTCGCTGTGTTTTGCGATTAGTTCTTGAGCTTCTTCTTCCAATCCTGTCAGCTGGTTATAAGCTCAATTTTTCTACGCCAAACTGGTCGATGAACCATACTCCAACCGTAATGACTGGACCGCCTGAAGCCTCCGCAATGTGCGATATCTTCACGCAGCTTCTTTGCCTGGGCTCCTGTGATGCACTTAACATTACAGATGCTCTCCTGATTCTAGTTTCTGATTTGATGCAGGTTTGCTTTGAGCTGGTTTTGGAGCTGGTGCTTGCTCGTTTGCGCGCATATTCATCCAATGTCAGGATCTTTGTTGTCATCGATGATAGCAAATAGTCCGTTCGAAAGCATGTTTCCGAGCATAGCTCAGAAGCTGTCCCTGTGATCGAGCTGTTTCATCCATCCCTTTACTGGTTTCCTCTTCAAGCACGCTGATGCTTTTGCAATAGACTACAGCCTTCGCAAAGAGTGTAACAGATGCCTCAACATAATGCCGCCCTCGATCATCAAAACAATCTCGTCGCTCCAGGTAATGGCTGCGTGTGCTTTTACAAATCGGCTGAAGCCTCTGAGAATGTCCTCTGCGCTCCGGTAATTATATTTTCAAAAGAGTTATACTGCCCTTTTGGAGCAACCAATTCACTTTGAATCGCTTGCAATACTCCAAATATTTTTCCCAATGCGACTCTCGCTCATCAACTAAAAATCAATAACTTTAGAGAGCTAAATCCCGGGTTGTTCCTCGGTTTTTATCTCTCGAAGTTCACCGCCATTTGGATAGGTCAATTTGCTTATTCTACTTCGACTGCGACAATTTCACAGTCAAAGCTGCAGCAAAGACCTTGTGAGTCTTTTTGTGTTTCTTCGATATTTCTTACGAGGATCTTCAAACAATGTTCCAAGCAGCGATGAGTCCTTCAAATACCAAAGTGCCTCTGTCCTTATACGACTTAGATGGGCATCTTTCACACGCTGCGGAATACAATCATTTCAGTGTTTCATGTTTCGCTTAGTAAAATTCTACGACTCTAACATCGTGTTGTTGACGACTACCAAGTGATTCTCAAAGCAATTGCCGGTGGTCATCGCAATCTCCATCAGACTGACTGACGGGATCCAGAACCTACAATAGTTTTAAATTTGTGTTGAAGACCATCAGCTCAGCACTGTACACCTGGCTAGTGGCGACCATGGTGGTCTTATCATGCCCTGCTCTAACTGTATGCACGTCCCGATGCCTATTTCAAGTGCCGCTCAGTAGCATAACCTCGACAATCTGCTTGGATTTGCTAACTATCAACATTTCTGTCTTGCCCTGCCAGCATAAGATCCAATTGCAGCAGCAATGCGAGGCCTCTGCGATGACTGCTTTCAATTTTGGAAAGTCAACTACAAATCCTGTCTGGATCAAACCTACCGTTCGAAAGTCTTTCGACCAAATGTCTGTTTGGCCATGGCGTACTTGCCATCTTTTCCAACAATGTTCAACTTCCTAAATTGTTCCAACTCTTTCTGGTTAGCAGTTGGGCACCAGACTGGCTCAAAAGACAACCTCAAATCCGTTGTTTTTCCTCAGCCTCTTCAATCCTTCGACATCTTCCCAGCGGAAAAAGGTCGGCGAGATTAGCCACGTAGCTTTCGTAATGGTCTCGGAAGTCATCCCATTCTTAGCTCGGAATAGCTCGATTTGGAATCTTCATCTTCCGTGGAGCTAGTTGCCAGTTTTCCTTTTCGTTAGGATCAGCCATTCAAAAATGTTTTTCAAGCGGGTAGAAGTTTTGTCGCCTTCTTCCTGATGGGCGTTGCTGATGGGCCTATGGTATGGCTGCGTTTAACCTTGCGATGTGCTTTCACAGTGGCGTCACTGGACGATTCTGGCATTTCATCGATGATAAGCACATCCACACACTCAATAGACTCACCGCTGCACGAGTCTGCTGCGCAACCTGCGAGTACTGTCATGGTTTCTGGCTCAAAATCAGGTGTTGTAATCTAAGTTTTTGGTAGGTACCATCCAGCCATCCAGAATAGCTAAACGATTATTGATAACCGGGACTTTTGCTCCCTTGTGCTTTGCTATTTCAAAAGCACAGATGGTTTTCCTCTACCCCATGAGCCTCCAAGAGATGCGAGGCAGTCACAGTCACTACGTTTTACAGCTTCGGCTTGCCATTTGCGTAATTCGATTGCCAATGTCACAATCGTCTCTCGATATCGTTCCTCTGGGCGTAGAAAAGCCCAAGTCTTGGCTGCCCTCACATCATTGGTGGCTCTTTTCGAGACCATAGCCCAAGAGCTTTTAGCAAGTCATTTGGGTATATCTGTCTGCGTAACCTGCGTTACGCTGCGAGAACCAAGTCCGGATAACATAGTTCGATAGCCGCAATGGTCTCGACTACTGAGTTGTCCCTAGAATAATCATTGTCCCTGACCTCAAATTTTTCAACGACCACTATATCAAACTCGAGACTCCAGCTAGTCTCCTTGAACCAGTTTTTGAAGTTTGAGCGCCAAACGGAAGTACCCAGCTATCGACCAAACCAGCATTGTCCAACAGGACGATTCCTGTTGTGCTAGTTTCAAATTCGATTGCTTGACGGATCAATTGCTAAAATTCTCATTTTGATCACCAACTTTTCTGTCCGAATGAGGTTCAGCTCATGGCTTTCTTGCCAGATTTCAGCTTAACTCTTTGAGCATCTTTTGTCCAGCGCAAAGCGTCGCTTTTTATAAAATATTTTTCGGGAGATCGTCTTCGTTGACCTTGACTGATTCTGGATTCTTAGCTTTTATAGTGAGAGCACCGCTCTTAACTTCAGTTTGACCGTGACGTATTCATGGCTATGTCATAATGTTATCACATAGCATAATCCAGCTTTTCTTGCTGCCCTGTTTCTTGGCTTTGAGCTATCTTCCTCAGCCTTGTACATGGCCATCTGCCTCTAGATTCGTGATAACGTGGGCGCATATCGCTTTCTGTTCAATTGTTCTTTGCCAATCCGATCGCCTCAGCGTGTCCGCTTTTGTTTCGTCATCAACTATCATCTGGTAAATTGCCAGGGGTGGCCTGTCAGCTCGTATAAACTAGCCATTCTTTTCTCACCTCTCCTGATTTTTGTTTGTAAGTTTTTGTAAGTCGATACCTGATTTAGTCAATCAACGTCGGACGTAAATGAGATGATTTTGATTTCATTCTAGCTATTTCGTTTCTTGATGAGACCAAAGCCAGATTTTGCAGTGTCATAATTTGACCGATCTCCATCTAAGAATACGATCGAATGTCCCTTGGGAATTGGGCCATTATGTTTCAATCCAGGTCTTTCTGTGGACAGTTCCCAGACATTGGGATCAGCTACTTTGATTTTCAGGATAGCCGTCTGTCGTTTGGTAATGGTTCCACCGGAACATAATTTGGAGAGTTTACTCCCTTCTTAAACTGGCGCTATTCTTAGGCATATTCGGAAATTTCTTCCCTTTGTTAGCTGGTGTATGTCCTTTTTCAAACTGCCGGATTAAGCCGCTATTTAAAATGATTGTTCTTTCGATAGTTCTTGACTTGCTTGCTCGTTAATGACAAACCGGATATCATTCATTTCATCCACCAAATACTTTCTGCAGTTTTTCCCAACGTAGTTTGCCAGAAAATAGTCATGCTGCTCGCTTGTACAAGGGATTTTCTTTTGAAATACTTTCCCAACCAGCAATCCAAGGCGCTTACGCACTCCGCCGAGTTTGCGTGCACGTGTAACTAGTACCAAACTTTTCATTTTAGCAGTTGGGTTACTGCCGGGTCAACCGTCACTGGACAAATCTCCTGCATGTAATCAGTATATTCGTTCTTCCAGCAAAGCGATCAGGCATTGACATCACCTACCTTATCTTTAAATCTCTCAGCGTCCAAGGCCAGTTGGCCTGCCTGCAAGGTGGCTAGAAATTACAACCATCTGCTTTTTGAACGCTGGAGCTCCACTTTTAGCTCTTCTGCGGTTGAGATCTCTGTCATCTAGAGTTTCCAGTTGAGCAAAAGAGCGTGTTGGTTAAATCTGATAATTTATTTCTAACCACTACTTCGTCACCTCTTTCATTAGTTTGTTAGCTTCTTTAATCAACAATCTCATTGTATTTGCTGTCCGTTTTCCTTTTCAGCCGCTCTGGTTAGCATCTCTACCCTCTCGTCTGGTGTCGTTCTTCCAATCCGACAATTCAGCAAGTGCCTCTGCTGCTCCAAAATGAACTGAATAGTCCAACGTTTTGTCTTCCAGGCGGACACATCTGCCTGCTTTGGCATCCTTGGACACTGTTGCCCTGACATTTACATTTGTTGTTTTGACAGCTTCTGCCACCTCATCATAGCTGGCAGCGGGATATTCTTTATAATATTCCCGAATGCGTTCCGCTATGTCATATCATCCACTCCCTTCACTGTGAATGACTGATTATCATGTTTGCGTACTTCAGCCATTCTTTTGGATTTTTGCTCGATCATGTATTCATTTTGAGCCCAGACAACATATCTAGCGTACAAGTCTATTTCTGCTTGTTTCTCAGCTTCTACGCGCTCTCTTTCAAGTCGACGTGACTTGCCGCAAAAGACTTAGTAGCAAGCTGGAAACAAAGCAAGCTGCTCCTAAAACTTCAGCCATTTTTATCCTCCTGGAAAATCTGCTTTTCCTGTCTTCTTCCAGTACTCGAATTCGTAGTACATGTTGTTAAATTTATTAACCATTACGTCCTGTCTCCGATTCGTAGTCAGCCTGCACTCGGATGCTGTCGCGATTGTCATGATTTGCTCCTGCAGCTCACGAATTTGCTTGTTTTGCTTATCGATAGTCTGCGCCAGCGATAGCCATTAGTACGATTGCAACAACTTGCAACAAAACTAATTGCTTTGCTGTTTTTACTTTTATAATTTCACTCATTTTCTTCTTCCTTTCTTAAACGTCACAATCTTATCTCCACCGATCAACTTCCCGCCTCGTGGCACGACTTCAAAGGACACATCCTTTTGCTGATTGCTTCAGGTTTTCCAACTCGCTTTTGACGACTTCGATAGGTTTCTTGGCTGATCTGTTCTTGTAGACATTCCCAAGGCGCCAATTATCACGCTCCCAATTTAAGATTATGCGTATTTGTTCACGATTTTGCACTTGATCACTCCTTGTTTAACTAACGCCCGTTCTTCAGATTTGATGTTTTTCAACATCTCGTCGAGCGTCTCTTTCTTGCTTCTGTACCGATTACGACTTTTTCCATTTGACAAATAAAGCGAAAAACCCTCGTAATTAATAAAAACAATCTTGTGTGTTGGGTTGTCTATGTACCTGCTGAAGTCTGGGTGTTCTCTCATTTCTTTTTGCCCAAACTTTTGGCCGTGCTAGGAGTCAAGCCTTCCCAAATTTGGCAAAGATGCTCATAATCACCAGCTTCCGCTTTTTCGGATTGATTGCAGGTCTGTAAACTAATTCTGCTTTTGGCATGTATTTCCTCTCTTTCTGTGCTAGCAATTCGATTAGTTGTTTTTGAATAGCGCTTGACTTTGTTAGGTGCTGTTTATCTTAGTTCATCTATGCTGATTTCTAGCATCAGCAATGTAACAGTATCAAAATATAAATCTTTCACCTCTCCATCTCTTAAGCGATGAGAGTCCAGCTGGTCCGATCCTGCTTTCAAACAAAAGCTATAAACTGTCCAATTCTTCTCTAGAAAGTTTTTCGGATATTTTTCCAAAAGCATAGCCACTTTCTCCTTATCTAGCTTTATTTTTATACTTTTTGTGCTATATATGCTATTGAACTATATATTGTGTTCATTGTAGATTTTTCATCCTTGTTCACACAATATATTGACAAACATTGTTTTTATCATATAATATATTTTGACTAGGACCTCTCACCGTTTTAGTCAAAATTTCAACAGAAAGGAGATGAGTCTATGGACACTAATCAAATTTTGATAACTTTTTAACTTCATGCGTTCCTGCGTTTCTTGTTTATCTCGCAAATAAATATCAAACTGATTCCAAAAATAAGAATTCAAAGGCACAATCTGAAAGTGAATTACAGAGACTTGAAAAGAACATGAATTAAAACTGGATGCCTTAAAACAAAAGCCAGCAAGTAGATATCACTTCAAAAATTCCTTACGGGAAGTTGATTTCCAGAATATTGCTAGAGCTATTGAGTGGTATCACGGAGCTTCAAAAGCCGTAGATAAGTTAGCCAAAATAATTTGATGAAAGCAGGGGCACTTACTCTGCTTTTTAAAATTTTTCAAAAACATTGAAAGTCCACTAACTAATCCAGCTAAATACCCTCGCCCATAGTCTGTCATTAAAATTTCAATAATTCAATTGCTTCTTCTTCAGTCATATACTTCACCCCCTTTCAAATATGGGTATAAAGTCAAAATAAAAACGATCGGAGAAAAAACATGTCTGATTTGTTTTTATTGTAACTGCTATTGGTGAATCTGGAACCGAGACTAGAGATAGAGCAGATGAGGTTTTTCTTACTTGATAGCCCCAGTCTGTAGAAGAATTAGGGATATAAACCAGTACGGAGTTGACCAAGTAGATGCAGTTGATAATATCAATGAAACTATCATCAACTATCTTAAAACTGCCCCTATGGTTTGCTTAGCAGATATGACAGGGACACAATCCAAACGCATTTTATGATTAGGATTTAGACAAGCATTAGAACTCCCTTTGGTTCCTATCATACAAATAGGCAACAAACTTCCTTTTGATGTTATATCTCAAAGAACCGTTTTCTATAACCTTTCTGTTGGGAAAATAGAGCAATCCAAAAGAATTGAAAGCTAAAATGAAAAGCTTTGAAAACTTCAAATGCCTGAAAGTCGTATTGAAAGAAGTCTTGCCCAGCGATCTCAATGACAATTTGACCAAAAAGCTAAACAAGATACTTAATCTGTTAGAAAAAGCAACAGTCTCGTTCTCCTATCATAAATAAGCATGAGTTTTTGATTTTCCAAACCATTGCAAATCGACAATCAGTCATTGATTCAACAAGCTCAAGAGATACTCAATCGGACACAGAACCATCCATTATTCCCCGAAGATAAGAAATAGCTAGCTCTTGCTGATTTTGAAGTTCAACAACCTCAACAACTTTTTGATTTATAAGTCTAACCGTCCTCAATACTTCATTGAGGGCTGTTTTTCTAGTTCGTTCATGCTATCCTCCTACTCAAATTTTTCCCATGACTCGCTGATCACAACTTTTTATTGATGCGAAGTTTCAAGTCATCGCTCCCTTTACCATCTTTTTAATAGCTGTGTGTGATGGCTGATGGGCTAACTACCAACTACGATAGCTAGGTCGAGTCTGTGACCATCCACGTTTGTTGATGCACTCTTTTACAAGTTCAATCCACTTGTGATGTTGTTGGCTCATGCGACCTCCTCCTTTTATTTTTAATGGAGTTAAAGTTAGTAAATTATTTTTATAAAACGCTTGACATATCTCACCCAAAGGTTAAAATGAAAGCATAATTAAAAACCTTGATAAAACATTATATCTATCAACTCATTTGCTCATCAAAGCTATTTATTTTAGATAAGTTTTAACTTCGTTTTTACTAACTCATTAACTTACAAAAACTATTTTACACCCAATTAGGTGATATATCAACTACTTTCTACCCAAAAAGTTGAAATATTTTTGTTATGTTCCAGAAAGGTTGATTTAACAATGTTTCCGACATACAGATCAAAGAACTTGCTGATAATCGTGGAATTTCTCTTTATGAAGTTGGAAGAAGATTTGAGTGCAGTAGGAATACACTCTATAAGTTGAAATCCCACCCAACGCTGATTTCAGAAATCATAAACTACTTCAACGTATCCACTGACTATCTGCTTGGACGGACGGATAACCCTGCTATTGCTAACACAAAAGAACAATTCTTTTTGAGGGCAAGGGGTAGATGTTGAAGAGCTCGCCTCTACTGCTATGCGCTTCAATGGTAAACCACTAACTGAAGAAGACAGCAGATTCAAAACATAATAGAGATTTATCTCAGAGAAAACAATAATAAAGGTCGGATTGTTTATGACTGAAAAAGAATTTTCTCAAAAATCTAGGTATGAATATAGAGATTTTGAAGATGGTCTATTTCAGATGACACTTTTACATCCAGCCCTCAAAACTATGTTTTTGGTGATGCTATATCTGATGAGGGTACAAGTCGCTTTACATGAGATGAGGTCATAGAAACCACGCGCCAGATACTTATCATCTCTTTCCGGGAGAAATGTGAGCTCGAAGCTAACAGAAATATGATTCATCATCTTATGGCTGAGTTGGATATAGCTGAAGATTCCACTACATTTTAATTACACGGTCTTTATGGAAAATACAACCTAAAAACCATCGCCGATGAAACAATGGTTAAGAGAATATTTGGCGTTGGTAGAAATTAAAGGGTAAAAACAATGATAACGTTATTAGCGACAACTTTATTAGTAACAACATTCTTGGTCGCTTGTGGTGAGGGTCATCTACAGCTTAACAAATGGAAGCGTCAAAAAGCATCATCACCTGCCCGTCAACTCGAAAAATCAGAAGGAACTGCTAAAAATTCAGCCTGCGAAAAATTTTCAGCAATACTCAATTAGTGAGTACAAGTTAGCTGACAGTAATTTATATGGTGCAGTAGCCTGATGATACTAAATTAGTAATCGATGATAGCGTTGTTCCAAGTTGTTGACCCAAAGCACAGTATTCACTAAATATTTAATTTATTTAAACGGAAAAAGAAAAGCAATCCAGTCATTTTAAAAATTTTTGTTGAAGATAGAAAAAATTTGATGTGACTAAAAGTATCTAAATTTTATGTAAGAACAAATGGAACTCACTCATATAGGGAAGGAAATTCCTTTGTTCCTAGTAGATGGATTTGAGTATTAAAAATCCCCACTCGCCATCCTAAACTTTTCGAGGTGTGAAATCTAGTATAGAACAACCATTCAAAGGTCGTTTTCTTGTACTCATTATATCAAAAATGAGAGGAAAATACAATGTGGATGGGAAGAGCATGTAAGCGGAAAATATAAATTTTTTGACGCTACAAAAGATCTACACTGAAAAGTGGAAAAAGGGTGTCTGTGACGCTCGACTCAGGATCAGCAAGAGCAAAGAAAGAAGCTCAGAAATTACTTGATGAGAAGATAGACAAGGTCATTCAGAAATTTTCGACATCAGATAGATTGTTTGCTGATTTGTTGGATGAATGGTGGATCTTCTACCAAAGGGGCGTAAAAGGCGGTCTGGTGTCGGGCTCGTAAACCAGCGTACAAAAGATTATTAAGACTTTGCCTCGAACGTTCCAATACGCAATATTGATGTGCTTATGTTAAAAATATATTGCAAATTCCGACTCACAGCTTTAGCTCAATCATATCAAAGCTGTTTTAAATGGAGTTTTTGATTATGCCCAGGAACTAAAAATTATAAACGATAACCCAGCTCGAGCCACTGCACTTCTAAACGTGTTTTGACGTTAGATGACGTGCAGTCTATCGAGGAGAAATACTTAGAACCTGAAGAACTCAACGCGCTTTTGGAAAGTTATACAGAACCCTCGAACCTATAGAGCAGGCCTACTCGCTGAATTTATGTCTTTTGAACGGATGCCGCATTGGCGAAGCTGTGGCTATCGAAAAACACAATTTTCACCGAGAAAAGTGAGAGGTGGATATCAGGGACGTTAGATGTAGCATTGATAAGCGCTGAGAAGAACTGGCGAAAAACTCTATCAAGCTACCGCACGATTAATCTGACTAACCGAGAAATAGAGATTATGGATGAATTTATCAAGCTAAATGATACTAGCCAAAAACACGGATCAAATTGGCCTGATACAGACTACATTTTCTCAACAATCAAGGGAAAAGCCAATACAGCGAAACACTTTTAATATAACACTACAAAAAGGCGAGATCAGAGGCTGGACAAACCCATCAATAAAGTTCTAAGTTCCCACATTTTCAGCACACCTTAATTGGTATGCTTGCTGAAAAACATACCTGTAAAAAGCCATTATATTTGAGGTCGGACTCAAAGACTCTAAAACCACCATACAAATCTACACCCATGTCACAAAAAGTATGAAAACGAATATAGAGAATATTTTAGATGCGATTGCCAATGACAGAAAGTAAAAATTTTGCCCTGCCTACAAACAAATAAAAACCCTGCCAACAACGCCAGAACGTTGATATGCAAGGTTTTTAATTATTATTAACGTACTGTACGGATACGCATTGTGTTTGTACGAACCGCTTCGCCAAGTGGGTACACTGCAACGATAACGATATCGTCTCCAGACTCAACAGGGACCTGCTTTCAACTGCTTTTACGTTCCAGCAATTTTCAAACATGTCATCAGTTGATGAAGGTGCTTCATCACACGCATTGGGATAACACCCGTTCAACATCAAGCCACGTTCTGTCAATTCATCGAATGTCAATGCCAAAGATATCAGCATTTGGACGGTATTTAGAAATCAAACGAGCAGTGTGACCAGTCTTAGTCAAAGTAACAACCAATTTGATATTCATTGAGTTAGTAGCATCTTTAACAGCTGAAGCCATAACTTCGTCTTAGAGTTACGTTCAGTATCTGAGTTCAAACGTCCGTATTCATTAAGAAGAGTTTGGAGCGTTCTTATCGATTAGTAGCCATTGTAGTTACTGACTCAAGTGGGTATTTACCGTTTGCAGATTCACCTGAAAGCATTGTAGCATCAGTACCATCGATAACAGCGTTGAAGACGTCAGATACTTCAGAACGAGTAGCACGTGGTTTTTCAGTCATTGTTTCAAGCATGTTTGTTGCAGTGATAACAACTGTACCAGCTGCATTGACTTTAGTAATGATCATTTTTGGTAAACTGGAACCATTTCGAATGGTACTTCGATACCCATGTCACCACGAGCGATCATGATACCGTCAGCGGCTTCGATGATTTCATCAAGTTGTCGATACCTTGTTGGTTTTCGATTTTCGCAAATAATTGAACATGTCCGTTACCAGTTTCTTCACAGATTGCACGAACTTCGTTGACGTCTTTTGCAGTACGTACGAACGAAATCGCGATGAAGTTGATACCTTGTTCAAGACCGAAGCGGATATCGTCGTTATCGCGCTCAGCAAGAGCTGGGAAAGGAATTTTAGTGTTAGGGATGTTTACACCTTTTTGTTTAGCGATAACACCGTCATTTTTCAACTTCAACTACAAATTCACGAGTTGCATCATCTTTTTCTACAACGCGAAGACTCAAAGCTTACCATCGTCAACCAATACTTGGCGACCTACTTCAACATCGTCGTAGATATCAAGTCCACCAGCAACGTTCAAAGCAATCACTTCACGAGTTGATTTGATTCCTTGTTTAGTTGCAACACGGATTTTTTCACCAGTTTTGTATGAGTACTCTTTTGCTTCGCCTTCGAACAATTCTGTACGGATTTCTGGACCTTTAGTGTCAAGAAGGAAACCAACTTTTTACCAGCGATTTCTTCCGCACGTTTAACAGTTGCCATACGCTCACCCTGTTCTTGGTGGTCACCGTGTGAGAGTTGAAACGGAAAGTATTTTGCTCCTGCTTCAATCAATTTTGCAATATTTTGAGCTGGAAGCTTCAACGTCTAGTTTTTCACCCAGTATCCGTCTTCACCGAATTTTTACCGCCACAGTTTCTACCGCAGGACCCTAAAGTTGCAACGATTTTTACGCGTTTGTTCATGATATTAAGAAACTCCTTCTACTATTTGAGGATTTCACCCTGATTGACCAATTAAATATTAATGCTGCGATTGAGCTCTGCCAAGCCGATATCAGCTTTATGTGGATTGTTGACAACGATCTTGCCGTCTGCAGTCAGGCTAAAGAGTGCTCCTTCTTCAGCAGTTCCCAAGATTGGGCTTTCCACCATTTTTTCATTACGGATACCTACGGCAACTCCACCGATACCTTCTTTAAGTAGTTTAACGGCATGCGCTCCCATACGAGAAGCCAATACACGGTCGCGAGCAGTTGGTGAACCACCACGTTGAATGTGACCAAGTTCAGTCACACGGAGATCGCTTAGTATCACCAGCCTCTTTCAGCTTTTTACCAAACTCATCGGCTGACATAACACCTTCAGCAAGAACAATGATATTATGCTTCTTACCTTTTTCATAGCCACGTTTGATGCTGGCAACGATATCTTCAATCTTGAAGCCTTCTTCAGGAATGATAATTTCATCTGCACCTGTAGCAATACCTGCCCAAAGTGCGATATCACCAGCGTTACGTCCCATTACTTCAACAACGAAAGTACGACGGTGACTGGATGATGTATCACGGAGTTTTTGTCGATCGCGTCCATTGCAGTTGTAACAGCAGTATCAAAACCGATAGTGAAATCTGTTCCGACAATGTCATTGTCAATAGTTCCAGGTACACCAACAGCTGGGAAGCCATGCTCTGTTAAGCGCATCGCACCATGGTAGAACCGTCTCCACTGATAACAACTACACCTTCAATACCGTGTTTCTTCAGTTGTTCGATTCCTTTAATTGCCCTTCAAGTTTTTGCAAACTCAGGGTAGCGTGCTGAATGAAGGAAAGTTCCTCCACGAGAAATAATGTCTCCAACTGAAGTCGCATCAAAGTGGATAAATATCAGCAGCAACCATTCCAGCGTAGCCACCGTCGATCCCGCATAGCTTCCATTCCTTCGGAAATTGCTTTACGAACGACTGCACGAATAGCAGCATTCATACCAGGGGCATCTCCACCACTGGTCAAAACAGCAATACGTTTCATTTCGTAATATGCTCCTTTATCTTTTTAACATTCTTATAGATTATACCACAAATCAGAATAAAAATTCTCTTATTTTCCTGATTTTTACCGAAAAACCGTTTTTCATGCTGTAATTTTCTAGTTCAGCTTGAAGTTGGTCTGATTTTTGAACTTGAGCCTGATGCAGGAACCGTTTTCTTGTCATTCTCATGGCGTAGCACCACGGGAATATCTCGGGTATCGCTGTAGGATCTCCGCAATCTGCCTGTCATGACTAGTATCAGCTAATTGGATCCAAAAAGCGTTCTGAGCTTGCTTTCTCCACCTCTGCTAGAACCATCTGTAGTCGATGCCATCCCTCTCCTGAATTTTTCCAGTCAGATAGTAATAGCCTTTTTCTTGGATTTGCTTGGCAAAACGACGATGAAACTTCAGGAAATAAGTGACATCCAACTTTTTCTTGGTATCTGTCACCTGCATAAAGGCCATGTTTTTCACCATTTTTGTGCGAATAACCTTGATAGACTGGACTTCAACTAGAATGGTCGCCTTATCTATTATCTGCCAGCTCTTCAATCCAGACAAAAGAACGATTGGCTTTCTTGGCTGGAGCTAATGAGCAGGTGATCACTAAGGCCAATTCAATCAAGGCTTGCTCCTGCTCAGACTTTTCTGCAGCAGTAAAATCCTCGAGAATCCGTCCGCTGAATAGCTAGTATCAACAAATCAAAACTCCCCAGCTCATCTGCAAAGACAAAAGATTCAGTAGATTGTGCAAAATCTTCTGCCGATTGGGCTCAAAAACATCAAAGAGCCCCAGTGCACCAAAAGGGCTCAAAAGTGGCAATTTATGATAATTCTGCGGCGAGGCGTAAAAATGATCTTCCACACTGGAAGGGATTCTTTTGACGCTCTTCTATGATCCAGAATGCAAAATCTCTCTTGCAAAGCCCTTGATATTTTTCAGGCCAAGATAGATTTTCCGCTCACTGAAAACTTATCTTTATAGGGAATGTTGTGGATGGTCAATGGAGTCAGTTCGAAGCCAAATCCAAGTGCATCCGTGATATAGTCCGAGCTAGAATAATTAAGCATGACATCAAAGAAGATGTCTGGATAATGAGCCTTGAAATAGGCCAGCTGAAAAGCTAGAGCCGAGTAGGCATGAGGCATGACTGCAGTTGCAAGCCATAGCCGGCAAATTTCTCCACGACCACAAAGACTTCCTGGCTTTAGTCTAGGTGCCCCCAATTTGACAGCTCCTGATAAATTCTTCCTCCATTTTATGCATTGCTCAGCAGCATCTTGCCCATCGCCCGCCGTAAAATATCGGCCTTCCTAGACTAAAACCACAAACGCTGGGCGACCTGCATGACCTGCTCTTGGTAAAGCATGATGCCATAGGTTGGGCCAAGATATCCTCCAAGCTCAGGATCAATCATCTCCACGCGCTCGCGACCATGCTTGCGCTTGACAAAGGTTATCAATATAGTCACCAGCTCCGGGACGATTGAGGAGGTGGTAGCCACTACTTCTTCAAACTGGACGGGTTGGGACTCTTGTCAAAAGACTGATGGCACCTGCTTGTTCAGACTGAAAAATACCCTTGGTATTACCCGCTGCAAAGAGGCGTAGAGTTTCCTCATCTTCGGGTCAATACCAGCAATATCAATATCAACTCCGCATTTGTCTAAGTCGCTTCTTTCATCCGCTGGACAAAGGTCAAATTGCGCAGGCCTAGAAAGTCCATCTTAAAGTCCATTGCTTTTCGACACCGTGGGCATCGTACTGGGTGATATACATGTCTTCCCATATTTTTAGGGAATCTGATTGGTCAAATCATCGTCACTCATGACGACACCAGCAGCATGGATTGAGGTCTGGCGTGGATTTCCTTCGATTTTCTTAGCAATTTCAAAGGCCTTCTGGTATTCTAGTTTGCTATTGATAATCTGACGAAAAGCTATATTTCGCTCATAAGCGGTGGTTAAATTGTCTCGAAAGCCGATTTTTTGGTCATATTGGTCAGCTCGTACTCTGGCAAACCAAAAGCGCTTAAAGACATCTCCGGATGGCCTGCTTGGCTCCAAAGGTTGAGTAGGTCACAATCTGGGCTGCATGCATGCTACCATAACGATCTCGGACATAGCGGATAAACTCCGGCCGATACACATCGGGAATATCAATATCAATATCGGGCATGGTATAGCGCTCCAGATTTAGGAAACGTTCAAACAGCAGATTCTTTTCTACTGGGTCAATGCCTGTAATTTCCAAAGCATAGGCTACTAAACTGCCAACTGCAGAGCCACGTCCCATCCCATGTAATAACCTTGACTGCGGCCAAAGCGCAGCAAATCCCAGACAATAAGGAAATAATCATCAAAGCCCATCTGATGAATGACATCCAGCTCCTGATCCAGCCTTGCTTGATAGTCTTCCCCTGCAAGACCCCCACTTGGCCAATCCCGCCTCAGCCAATTCTCAGCAGCTCCTCTACAGCAGGACGCTCAGGATTGAAGCGCAGAGCTTCAACTCGGTGTTGATTTCATGAGTGAACATCAGCCACCAATTTCTCAAGTTGGTCAAACTCTCTGGAAAGTTTTCAGCGAAAGCTTCCACTAAAGAGGCTGGGGCTAATAAAAATTCATGGTTTGACAGATGACCGACCTCTCGCAAGCTGATATTGTCCCGAATCGCCCTCAGCATTTGCAAGGTTTCTAAATCTCCTTGCTCAAAGTAGCGAACCGTATGCAAGGGCAGGACTGGTCTAGTCAATTCCTGCCTTGGCGTATCTGGAAAGACTCCAACATAAAAAGTCAAGCCAAGATCTAGTTGATCCACGCCCTCAAAGATTGGTACAATCAGAGCCAGCCCCTTAAAAAGATGTTGAAAGTCTTCCCAATTTTGACGATTCATCATTTTTAGAGTCGAAATCTTCATCAAATTGCGATAGCCCTGACTATCTAAGGCTAACAGTCTCAGATTGAGAAGATTTCCATCTTTATAAATTTCCATTTCAGACCGAGCAGGGCTGAAGTCCTGACGCTTTTGCCTCCTCTAGAAAAATGATAAGCCCCATAAAGATTGTCCACATCCATCATGCCTAGACTTTTTGTAGCCCAAGTCCTTGGACCGTTGAACATATTTTTTGATAGAGACTAAACTATCCATAAAGCTATAAACAGTCTTGGTATCTGGTTGTGTAATCACAAAATTCTCCTTAATACAGCTACAATAAATGATGCCTACTAGTAAAAAGAAGACAGAAAAATGCGTTTCCACTTCTTTATTTTTACATTTTATCTGAAAATCATGCCAAATCTTGGCTAACTCCTGACCTCTTCATTCCTATCAGTTAAGCAGATTGTCCAAGTAATGATTTTTCAGCATTCCTACTTCTATTATACCTAAATTTCTACAAAGAAGAAACTCAGAGTCTTTTATATTCGGCGACTGTGTTTAACTAAAATAAAAACGAGACAGAATTAAATTCTTTCAAAAATTTAATTCTGTCCATTCCAGTATCAATTTTATTATTTACGAGTTGATTTACGTTCATTGATCGTATGAGCTAGGAGAACCTCGCGCTCTTCCAACTCTTCTTTATGCATAATCTTCGTCAGCATCCGCATACTAATCGCACCGATGTCATACAGAGGTTGTCCGATAGTAGACAGATTAGGGGCGAGTAAAAGCGAGCAATTTTGCGAATCATCGCTGTAATGATTTCAAAGTCTTCAGGAATACGAACACCTCGATCAGCCAAACCATTAAGCAAACCTGCTGCCAACTCATCTCCGGTCACAAAAGCCGCCGTTGCCTTTGAAGCAATCAGACGTTCAGCTGGGTGATAACCATCATCGTAGCTATACTTGAGACTCGAAGACTAAGCCTTCGCTGTATGAAATTTTTCTTGCTCTTCAGAGCTTCTTTGTAGCCAGACAAAGCGAATTTTACCATTGATATCATCCACCAAAAAGGCCCGCTGACAAAAGCAATTTTCTTGTTGCGCTTAGCCAATAGTTCCACAGCATCAACCGTTGCCTGTTTATAATCAATATTGACACTTGGTAACTGATGCTCTACATCCACCGTGCCCGCTAGAACCACTGGTGTCCGTGAACGTGAAAAATTCTGAGCGGATTTTCTCTGTCAGATGGTAGCCCATAAAAATAATGCCATCTACTTGCTTAGAGAAAAGGGTATTAACAACCGAAACTTCCTTGTCATCATCTTCATCGCTGTTTGCCAGGGACGATATTGTACCTTATACATTTCAGCAATATCATCAATTCCTTTGGCTAAAGTAGAAGTAACTATTCGTGATATTAGGAATTACAACACCAACTGTGGTCGTCTTTTTGCTGGCTAAACCACGGGCAACTGCATTGGGACGATAGTCAAGACGTTCAATTACTTTCTAGTACTTTCTTTCGTGTATTTTCTTTTTACATTCTTGTTACCATTTACAACTCGGCTGACTGTCGCCATTGAAACTCCCGCTTCACGGGCGACATCATAAATGGTTACTGTGTCGTCTGTGTTCATATAGTTTCCTTTCTTTTTGTTGAAAATATCGTTTTTCATTTTTCTACACTTATCATTGTATCACTAATTGTAAACACTTTCAAGTATTTTTAGCGCACAGATATGAAAACTTTTCATTTTTATTTACACGAATCGCAGGAAATGAGTTATGGACTCAAAAATAGTTTAAACTCAATAAAAATCGGCTCAGAAGCCGATTTTTATTGAGTTCTTTAAACTCCTGTGCATCAACCAGAATTTCGTAGTCCTGTCGCAATTCCATTGATGGTAATGTGGATCAAACGTTCTTGTTCTGGTGAAAGTTCTCCTCGGCGCTGACGCTTCGATCAGCTCAAGCTGAATATAGTTCAAAACATTGAAATAAGGCATCCGATAGTTCAAACTATCCTTGAGATAGGCATTTTTCTGCTAAGAGCTCGTCATGGCCTTCAATTGCCAAGATAACATCCTTGGTCAGCTGCCATTCATCTAGGATTGTATTGAAAATATCGCGTACATTTTGGTCTTCACAAAGTTGCGCATATTCAAAAGCGATATTCATATTGGACTTGGACAGCACCATATCGACATTTGATAGGAGGGACTGGAAGAATGGCCATCTCTGATACATAAATTGAAGGGAAGGCAAGATTCTTTTTCCGGATCTTCATCGATAAATTCTTTGAAGCTAGAGCCAACGCCATACCAACCAGGGAACATAACCCGACTTTGAGACCACGAGAAGACCCAGGAATGGCTCTCAGGCCGCCGATTTCAGTGATCGTTTTACGGGCCGCTGGACGAGAACCGATATTAAAGCTAGAAATGGCCTTAATAGGACTAGACTCAAAGAAATAGTCATAGAAACGTTCGTCGCCAAAGACTAGGGTCACGATAGATTTGGTAGCTTCGATCGACCACTCGATCCATCACTCTCTCGTATTCATTGGTCGTATTACTATCACTCTTCTTATAGCTTATCATGCGGTTAATAGCCGCCGATACAAGCATTTCCAGATTGTAGTAAGCAGCGTCCTTATTACCGTATTTATTGCCAATAACCTCACCCTGCTCTGTCAGGCGGATACGATCATTGATACTCCGCAATGGTTGTGAAGTGATTGCTTCATAGGTTGGGCCACCGCCACGACCGACAGTTCCTCCACGACCATGGAAGAAGGTAATCTTGACGCCAAACTTATCACCAATAGCTGTCAGTTGTTGCTGAGCCTTATAAAGTGTCAGCACGATGATAAATAGCCACCATCCTTATTACTATCTGAGTAGCTCAGCATGATTTCTTGGTAGTTGTTTTTAGAAGCGATCCATTTTTGAGCAATCGGCAGAGACAGATATTTCTCCATGGTATCGCAGGAATTATCTAGAGTCCTCAATCGTTTCAAACAGAGGAACAATCTGCACGCGCACCTTCTTCATCGATCAAAGCCGACTTCCTTGAGCATAATCGCCAACTCTAGCAGATCTGATACGCTAGTCGAATGAGAAATAATATTTTGCTTGATAACATCTTCGCCAATCGCATCCTAAGCTGACGAGCCGTCTTGAAAAATCTCCAATTCTTTTTGTAGAAGTTCAGATTTAGGTGCATGAGTGGCTGACAGGATCCGTGGATCCTCAGAAGCTGCTTGAGGAGAACTTGGCATTTTTCTTCCTCTGACAAGCTGCTGTAATCCTCCACAATATTAGCAGAAGCCAGAGCTCAGCCACACAAGCCTCATGGACACTAGAATCCTGACGCATATCAATGCTGCTAGAAGAAACCAAAAATGTCAACTGCTTGTAGCAATTCAGTAGTTCTCCAGTCACCAGGGCTTGTCCATTGTGCTCCAGCAAAGAATCACGAATAACAAGGAGATCTTCCTTAAACTCTTGGCATCTTTATAAGATGGAAGTTGTTCTTTTCGTAATTCATCTAAACTACCACTAAGTTTTAGACTGGATATAATTTGGAATAATTTCCCTACTCATTATGGCTGACCGAAGTGGCTGAATTTGCATGCAGGACTGCTTCAGCTTTATCAACCAAACGATGCCCTTCACCAGAGAAATTACCTTCTTTCAGATAAAGTAAGGTTTGAATCAACTTGGACTGAATATAATGAAAAGCACGGCGATAAGGCTCATTTTTCCCGATAAACAGACTTGTCGCTGACAGAGCTGCCATCTTGGCTACCGCTTCCTTGTTTTTGAAAGATTAGTAGACGGGGAGAAGTTACGATAGAGCGTATAAACCTTGTCAATGTAGTAATTCAGAATAACTTCGCTCTGTACTGTCGCGAGACAATTTCGAGTTTCAGCGGTTACAAATGGATTCCCATCCGGTCACCACCAATCCACATTCCCATGGTGATCGGTTTTAGGGATTTTCAAATGGATTCCTTTTTCTTCTGCTAAGCGCTTATACTCTAGCATCAGGTTCGTGATTGCTTGAAGAAAAGAACTGTTATAGTATTCCATAACGTTAGTTATTTCATTGGTAACCTTAAGTTTCTTTTTCCCGAATCGTGTCGGTCTGCATCATCAGCTCGATATAGCGACGGAGATTGACCTAACCATTTCTTTTCGTTCACCAGACCGGCTTTAACATCACGATGCTGCGGCGCAACGGTGTGTGAATATGATTGGTCAAATCCAACATGGTCTTGCGCTGAACCTGAGTCGGATGAGCAGTCAAAACAGGAACAACATTTAGATTTTCCGAGGATTTCCTGCGCATTTTCTCGTGTGAAACTAAATCAATCGTCGTCGAAAGCTTACCAAGGTAGTCTTGGTCAATATTATTTTGATGATTGATCTCATAAAGCCAAGTCAACATCTTTCAGAAATATTGATGAGCGAGAGGTAAAATAGCAAAATAGCGTGAGATATAGACCATATCATCCGTGGATAATTCTTCTACTACTGCTCAGCTCTTGGTATTTAGATTGAACTGCTAGTTCTTCAATCATGGAGATTTTAGCAAAAGTGTCAGGACTGAGAATATCCCGGGTAATATCTACCAACAAGTCCGTTAAAATAGAAACTTCTTCTCCAATCATTTCTTTATTGCTATAATTTTCTAATTTTGTAAATGACATTATTTACACCTTTTCTATTGTTGAAGAGCTAACATACAAGAAGATCTTTTAGGATTGACTTACTTCTAGTTCCTGATACATGGCGTTTCGTCGCTCATTGGCATCAATATTTAAAACAAAGGCAATGGCAACTGATAGAACCAATAAACTGTTCCCCCTGAGATAAGAATGGGGAAGGTTACACCGGTTGAAGGGATCAAGCCCCGAGATCCACCAATATTGACAAAGGTTTGCATTAGAATCATACCACCAATTCCCAAAAGCCATCATAGAATTAAATGGGTCTTTAGCCCTTGTACCTACGAGAATAATCCGTAAAATCAAGAGAGAGAGCAGGGGCTAAAATTAAAGTTGCTCCAAAAGAATCCGACTTCCTCAATAACAATCGAGAAAACAAAGTCTGTATGAGCCTCTGGTAGGTAACCTCGTTTTTCGATGGGTTTCCTAAACCCTAAGCCAAACCCAACCACCATTACTCATGCGCATAGTAGGAGTTGGCAACTGGTGACCTGAGCCAGACAAATCGTCGAAAGGGTTGAAAAAGCACTAAAACGCTTTGCAACATATCCAAAAACAGGAACTTGCTCAGCACGCTTGACACCTATCAACCAAATACTCGCTAAAACTGCTGCCGACCCTCCTACAACAGCACCCAGCATGGTCGAGAACCATCTGTAAGCAATTCCGCTGGTGGAAATTACAATCAAAACTGTTAAGAGCAAAAATGGTCGCATTTCCTAAGTCGGGCATGATAACCACCAGGCCTATCAAGAAAAACAATAACCCGCCAATCCGTAACAGCACGTGGAATCAACTGATTAAAGGTGATTGCTTGATAATCATATACTTCTATTTGCTCTTGTTTCTTAGAAAACTGTAGGGCCAAAATACAGACTAAAAATAATCTTCAGATATTCCGCCGGCTGAGCAGTAACTGGGCCGATTTTGAGCCAACCTGTGGCCCCATTGATCGTTCCTGTGATAAAGCGTGAGGTAAAAAGCAGAATAATTTCAGCTATGATAACAAACGTAATCACTCTGGCCTCTTCAGAAAATCCAGCTTCATTCGGTAAATAATCCCAATCATCACCAAGCTGAGAGCCAGCCTGCTTGAGTGGCGACCATTCGAAAACTATTGAGGCCCATTTTGAATGAGGATGGGGCTCGTCGTGGAATAAACGACAATCAAGCCAATGCCGAATAACAGCATGTACGGAATCAAAATTGAGTAATTCAATAAATGCTTTTTGTCAATTTTCATATTTCACCATTTAATTTTCTAAAAATTCAACCTTCATTATACCACCTTTTTGACTCGAGAAACGTGAGGGTGGCCTCAATAGATCATTTGCTTGTTATCGCCTCAAATATCAAATATTTCAAATTGTTTTATCTTCTATTGCAATCAGATTACATTTTCGTAGTTTCGCTGGAAATATAGATAAATGCTTTGCTTTTCTATTTATTTTTAAGTTACAATGAAACAGTATGAGAAAAAGTTAAACCGCTTGCACTCTTGCTGTTTTTGCTACTTTATACTATATATTGTCATAAAGCAAACGCAGCTTGATCTGCAAAATCGACAAGCCCAAACAAAAATCTCAAGTCAGTCAGGTGACAACCAAGAGGAGACTCCTTCAGACGAACCTGAGGAAGAATTGCTTAATAAGCCTATCGTTGACCTTTCCGGTTGGCAATTGCCCAGCAAGAAACTAGACTATGATGCCTTATCAACAAATATTTCTGGTGCTATCATTCGCGTGCATAGTGGAGCTCAAGCAGAAAATGTTGCTACTCATTTTAAAATGGACTTGACAAATCATTTGCTACCCATATCCAAGAGTTTTCAAAAACAGAAGTTCCTGTAGCTGTGTATGCTATATAGCAGCAGGCAATATCAAAGAAATGGAAAAAGAGGCTGAAAGCTTCTACAAGGCATCTTCGAAATATAAACCTACCTTTTACTGGCTTGATGTTGAAGAAAAGACTATGGGCGACATGAACGCAGGAATCAAGCTTTTTCAGTGCCAAACGAAAGTCTTGGAGCTCAAAAATATTGAGTATCTACATCGGTACCCTATTTCATGGAAGAGCATAGTATCTCAACTAGAAATTTACTGCCGTTTGGATTCCAACTTATGGCTATAATGACGGCTACTATAACGCTGCTCCCAATACTGAACAGCCCTATGACCTACATCAATACACCTCAGAAGGTAAATTGGAAGGTTTCCCACATAACTTAGACCTCAATCAGCTCTCTCCTGTACAGGATAAAAAGAGACTTACAAGAAATTATTTTCAACACCAAAAATAAAAAGGATGCAAGATAATTGTTAGAAACTCTTGTATCTCTCTCTGTACAAGATATTTTTCTTGCTCAGAAAAGTGTGTAGCTTTATGGTACAATAGTCTAATGAAAAACTTGTGAGGGAGATATTATGATTTCATGGATTGCTAGAGTTTTAAAAAGGAATGATTATCGCGCTTGGCTTCATTCTGCTCTGGTGTGTCTGGCGGTGTATTGGCCGCGATTTTGGGGGATTTATGAGCGAATGATTCGCTTTTTAGCCCATATCAAAGAAAAATTTTATCGAGAATGTTCTCTACTTCACTCCTGTAGCTATTGGGATGGTTTTAGGGGATTGCAGCCTTCTCCTATCCAGTCAATCTCTTACTGGATAATTACAAGGTTATCGTTCTCTGGGGCTTTGCTGGAGCCATCATCGGCACCATTCCCAGCCTGATCAAAGAATCCGTCAATGAATCCGACAGAGATCGAGCTGATACTATTACCTTCTGGCTTAGTTTCATCTTGTCGGGCGTCTTCCTCTATTCACTAAATGGAATGGTGGGAACACTACCAGCTAACTTCTTATCCTTTGTTTTAGCAGGTGCCCTTATCGCTTTGGGAATCTTGATTCCGGGACTCAGCCCTTCAAATCTGCTATTGATTCTAGGGGCTCTATACTCCCCATGCTGACAGGATTTAAACGTCTGGATTTATTTGGCACCTTCCTGCCAATCGGCATCGGTGGCGCTCTGGCTCTGATTCTCTTTTTCAAAAAGCCATGGATTACATTTTGAAACATTATCATTCCGCGTTTACCATTTTATCATTGGTATTGTATTGTCCAGCACCTTGCTCATTGTCCTCCCTCAAAGCGGCAACAATGAGAGCATTAGTTATGCAGGTGTATCCATTTTCACACTTGTTCTTGCTGCCTTTTTCTTTGGACTAGGTATCTGGCTAGGAATTTGGATGTCCCAATTAAAGAGAAATATAAATAATGGCTAAAAAGACAAAACTCAAAAACACTGGTTGAGCAAATTTTAAACAAGGCAAAAATCGAACACCAAGGCTTGCAGATTAATGCTTTAGATGATAGCCTGACAGAGGAATTTGACCGCTCGCAAATTTATAAAAACACTGGCTTTAAACGGGGATAAAAACAGGAACAGTCATTGGCATCCTGCCTATCACCGAACATCTGTCAGAAAAAGAAATTGCAAAAAATTTCAGGCAATAAAAAGTCAGTATGATTCCGCAGAAAGATTTAGAAAAACAACTGGTTACATCCATGGCGCCAATAATCCTGTCGGCATTCGCCAAAAACACTCCTTCCCCATTTTCATTGACCAAACGGCCCTGAGTCGCAGATATTATTGTTTCTGCTGGTGAAGTTGGCCGTAGCATCCAGATCAAGGCTCAGGATTTGGCTGATTTTGTTCAGGCGCAGTTCGCAGACTTGAAAGAAGACTAAGTCCTTAGCTTCAAAAGGAAAAAGGAGCATGATATGAAATTGTATTTTATCCGACATGGAAAAACCGAATGGAATCTAGAAATGCGTTTCCAAGGGGCAAGCGGAGATTCTCCACTGCTGGCGACATCCATTGACGAGCTCAAGCGTTTGGGCAAGCATTTATCAGACGTTCAATTCGATAAAATCTACTCTAGCGATTTGCCTCGCGCTTACCGTTCTGCGAAATCATCCTAAGTGAAAATCAGTATAAAACCGATATTGTTCCAACTCCTCAACTAAGAGAGTGGGCCCTTGGAAAACTGGAAGGAGCCCAAATTGCTACTGTAGAAGCCACCTATCCTCAGCAGATGTGGGCCTTTCGCCACGATCTATCCCAGTTTGATCACCAACTATTTGAAGCAGAATCCGTCGCTCAAACTACCAATCGGACAATTTCCTTCGTGAAGTCTCTCAAAGGAAAAGACTTCCAAAAATGTCTTGATTGTCGGACATGGAGCTAACCTAACTGCCAGCATTCGACGCCTGCTCGGTTACGAAACATCTTTGCTCCATGAAAGGACGGAGAGCTTAGCCAATACTAGCGTCACCATTTTGGAAACAGACGACTTTGACTCTTTTCAAGTTACTTGCTTGGAACAACTAGATTACATGCTAACAGATAAAACTGCGAATCTTTAAACATCCGCAGTTTTTCTTTTTCATCAATAATTATTGCTGAATTTCCGCTGATTTTGTGATAAAATAGAAGGGAAAAGCCTTAGGAGGAAGAAAATGACTACTGGAACATATTGAAGAACTAAATGACCAGCAGATTATTCGCACGTGATGGCCGCGCTGGCTGAGCAAGGAATTGATCCTTTCGGAAAAACGTTTTGAACGCACTGCAAATTCTGCTCAACTTAAAGAAAAATATAGCGACAAATCCAAAGAAGAATTACATGAATTGAACGAAAAAAGCAACTATTGCTGGTCGTTTGATGACTAAACGTGAAAAAGGGAAAGTCGGCTTCGTCCCACATCCAAGACCGTGAAGGCCAAATCAGATTTACGTTCGTAAGGACGAAGTTGGTGAAGAAAAACTATGAGATTTTCAAAAAGCTGACTTGGGTGACTTCTTGGGAATTGAAGGCGATGTGATGCGCACAGATATGGGAGAACTCTCTATCAAAGCAACGACATTACTCACCTTTCAAAAGCTTTGCGTCCCCTTCCAGAGAAATTCCACGGTTTGACAGATGTGGAAACCATCTACCGCAAACGTTATTTGGATTTGATTTCTAACCGCGAGAGCTTTGAACGCTTTGTCACTCGCTCAAAAATTATCTCAGAAATTCGTCGCTATCTTGATGGACAAGGATTCCTTGAAGTTGAAACTCCTGTCCTACACAATGAAGCTGGTGGTGCTGCTGCTCGTCCATTCATTACTCACCACAATGCTCAAAAACATTGACATGGTATTGCGTAGTGCGACTGAGCTTCACTTGAAACGCCTTATCGTTGGTGGTATGGAACGCGTCTATGAAATTGGCCGTATCTTCCGTAACGAAGGGATGGATGCCACTCATAACCCTGAGTTCACTTCTATCGAAGTTTACCAAGCCTATGCTGACTTCAAGACATCATGGACTTGACAGAAGGCATTATCCAACACGCTGCTAAGGCAGTTAAGGGTGATGGTCCAGTCAACTACCAAGGCACTGAGATCAAGATCAACGAGCCATTCAAACGTGTTCACATGGTGGATGCTATTAAAGAAATCACTGGCGTAGACTTCTGGCAAGATATGAGCTTTGAAGAAGCTGCTGCCTTAGCTAAGGAAAAGAGTGCCAGTTGAAAAACATTATACTGAAGTTGGACACATCATCAATGCTTTCTTTGAAGAATTTGTCGAAGAAACCTTGATTCAGCCAACCTTGTCTACGGTCACCCCGTTGCTGTGTCACCTCTGGCTAAGAAAAACCCAGAAGACCCACGCTTCACGGACCGCTTTGAGCTCTTCATCATGACCAAAGAATATGCTAATGCCTTCACTGAGCTGAACGATCCAATCGATCAATTATCTCGTTTTGAAGCACAGGCAAAAGGCTAAAGAACTGGAGTGATGACGAAGCGACAGGCATCGACTATGATTACGTTGAAGCTTTGGAATACGGTATGCCACCAACTGGAGGCCTCGGAATCGGTATCGACCGTCTTGTAATGTTGCTCACAGATGTGACTACCATTCGCGATGTATTGCTCTTCCCAACAATGAAGTAATCTCAAACTTACACAATTTTAAAAACAAATCCCGCTGGAATTCCATCGATTTTTACATGACAAAAAGTCTGGTTTCCCAGACTTTTTGCTCACATTATTCATATCTCAGCGCTTCAATCGGATCTAATTTAGATGCTTTTATTAGCCGGCAAGATACCAAAGACAATACCAACCATGGCTGAGAAGACAAGGCTTCCAACTGCTGCAGTGACAGAGACAACTGGTGGACCTCAAATACGTTTTCAGGCACGACTGCAGCTAGCAGAGCATTGATTCCATAGAGCAAGGCTAAGACCAAGCAGGCCACCGATAAGGGTCAATACCATGGATTCAATCAAGAACTGCGTGAGAATATTTCCACGCGTTGCTCCAAGAGCTTTTCGCAAACCAATTTCCCGTGTCCGCTCTGTAACGGATACTAGCATGATATTCATCACACCGATACCACCAACAAAGAGGGAAATTCCTGCAATAGCTCCGATAACACCGGTCATAGTTCCTGTGATTTGATTGTACTGCTCCAGCAAGGTATCCATATTTAGGATTTGATATTCTCCTTGACGAGCTCCTGAGAGAGCCGTCAATTCTTTGGCTGCTTCTACACCAACTTCGTTGATACGATCCACTTCTGGCACATAGATATAGACAGTTGCAATTTCATCTGTATGAAATTCAGATGCCACCTGCTGTATTCGCCATCAAGGCGCTACCTGAGCTCATACTCATGCTCTGACCAGCATTGGGATCCTTATAAATCCCAACAACCCGATAGTTGCTGTCACCGACTGAAACTATTTTATTCAGGGCTTCTGCACTACTTCCAAACAGGCTGGTTGCCACTGTTTCATCAATCATCATCACATTAGAAAAACTTTGATAGTCACTAGGGCAAGAGAGTCCGTCCAGCTAAAATCTCATATTTTCTAATTTTAAAGAATGTGGCATTCACACCCGTAATGTTGACCTTATCAGACTTCTTGTTCTGATAAGAAAAATCAGCTGTCGAACCATTGGTCACATAATAGCCCTTGACTCCGTCAATCTTCAATAGTTCCTTGACCCAAAGACTCTTGGACAACAGGTGGTTCCTCTAGTATCTCACTATCTGCATCTTGACCACCATTGACCTCCATCAAATTAACTCCCATCGTATAATTATTTTTAGTGGGAGAATAAAAGCAAGCTTACATACTTCTGCTCTTTGGTGATGCTCTTGGTGACTCCCTGTTGCATCCCATTTCCAGTGCTAAGATAACGACAACAGAAGCAACCCCGATGATAATCCCAATCATGGTCAGAAAAGCCCGCATCTTATGTCCAAGAATGGAACTAATGGCAAATTTGAAATTTTGCATTATTCATGTTCCTCCTTCTCAGCACTATCTGAAGAGATAACTCCATCACGAATGACAATTTGACGCTTAGCATAGGCAGCAATTTCAGGTTCGTGAGTAACCATGATAATCGTTTTTCCTTCAGCGTTCAACTCCATCAAGAGTTCCATAATTTGCTCCCCAGTTTTGGTATCAAGGGCTCCTGTCGGCTCGTCGGCAAGAATAATCGAAGGATTGTTTACCAAGGCACGCGCAATGGCAACACGTTGCTTCTGTCCCCCAGACAACTCTGACGGCAAGTGAGTCATCACGAGTGCCCAAATCTACACTTTCAAATACTGCTTAGCTAGATTTTTGCGACTTCCTTGACACCCCCGCATAAATCAACAGGGAGTTCAACATTTTGAAGGGCATTTAATTTAGATAAGAGGAAAGAAATTGCGCTGAAAAACGAAGCCGATCTGATTATTTCGCACCTTGGCTACTCTTCTTATCACCCAAGTTTTGCACATCTTCATTTCTAAAAATACTCGCCAGTAGACGGACGATCCAACATCCGATAATATTCATCGAGGGTAGACTTCCCGGAACCAGACGGCCCCATGATAGCCACAAACTCGCCCTCTTCAACTGTCAAATTGATATTTTTAAGACTTTAAGTTCTTGATCACCATTCCGATAGGTTTTTGTTAATATTTCGTAGATCAATGAGTTTTTCATCCGCTTTCACCTCTTGACCATCTTTCAAGCTATCTGTTGGATTGGTGATAACTTTACTATCTTTTTGTCAAACCAGATGAGATTTCTTGATTTTCAGCATCAGCATTCCCTAAGGTCACTTCCACCTTCTTCGCTTTACCTTTTTCGACAGTCCAAACGTAGTTCTTGTCTCCGTCTCAGAGACAATACGCTTGCTGGTACAAGAATCCTTTTGTATTGTTTTTCACTTCAACGCTGACAGAGAAACCTTGCTTCAAATCACCAATTTCACTTGTAATATCGACTGTAAATGGATATTTTGCAGAGGAAGCCGCGCCACCTGTATTAGTTGATGAAGCTTGCTGTCCGTCCTTAGGATAGTTGGAAATATAGCTAATTTTACCTGTCCATTTTTATCTGGATACACTTTTGAGGTAATGGTTACTTCTTGTCCAACTGACAAATTAGCCAGATTGTACTCAGAAAGTTCTCCCCTTGATTTGAAGGCTACCGTTGCTGACAATATGCACCAAAGGTTTGGTTGGTTCCTGTTGTTGATTTGGATACATCGCGATTTACTTCTACTACTGTCCCTCAGCAGTGCTCGTAACAGTCGCTGCATTCAACAAAGCTTGCGCCTTGTTCATATTGTCACAGCGTCTGAACGTGCATCGCGCAAACATCAGCCAGTTGAGAATCGACTGACGTTGAGCAGAAACAAGGGACTTACTATCCGTCTCTTCATCGCCAGTCTACTGTCGCCCCATTAGTCTATAAGTCATTAATCTGACGGTCAGCCTTATTGACAGCACGAACTGCGGCATCATAGTTTGCTGAGCTTTGCGCTCTTATATTGAACAAGTGCTTGTCCCACAGCTACTTGGTCGCCAACTATTGACTAGGACCGAGCTCCGAAGTCGCCATGGTAACATCATAATAAACATATTGCTCTGAGTTAGCCGTTACGGTCCCCGTCAACAGGACAGATGAGGCTATGCTACCTTCTTTTGCCTGCTGCACGATTGATTGCAACTTCATGGGTTCTGTTGTAGAACTAAGATTGCTCAGGACTATTGCAGAAATTGCTCCCAATACAACTACAACAGCAACTCCGATAATACTAAATAGCTGCCATTTTTCAGCTTTTTCATCTTTTTCCTCCTCTTGATGAAAACCATTTTTCTTTTATACTACATTATATCATATGCCTAACATGTTAGTGATAGGAAAGGGACAAAATCCTAAAAGACCATTTTCCTCTAAAAACGCTGCAGGATCTCTAAATCATAGCAGATTTTGCATTCATTTTCTAAAAAGGTACAATTACTTCATATTGATTAAAGGGCTTCTATCTAACTATGAGAAAATTCGATATTATATCGCAATTGGCGGTAGTGGCGGGGGTATTGCTACCATGAATCGCGCTGGTGAGCATGGCGCTAAAGCAGCTGTCATTGAAGAAAAGAAATTAGGGGGAACCTGTGTCAATGTCGGTTGTGTCCCTAAAAAAATCATGTGGTAGTGGTGCTCAGATTGCCGAGGCCATCCGACACTATGGACCAGACTATGGCTTTACTCAGAAAATCAGCACTTTGACTTTGCTACTTTACGAAAGAATCAGGAAGCCTACGATTGACCGTGCTCGTTCATCCTATGATGGCAGCTTCAAACGCAACGGCGTTGAACTGATCGAAGGTCGCGCTCATTTCGTTGACAAGCACACAGTCGAAGTCAATGGAGAATTGATTCGCGCCAAGCACATCGTTATCGCAACAGGTGCACATGCAGCCATTCCTCAGATTCACGGTGCCGAATACGGTGAGACTTCTGACGATGTTTTGCTTGGAAAGAGCTACCTAAGTCTATTGCCGTCGTCGGAGCAGGCTATATCGCTGATGGAGCTTGCTGGTGTCCTCATACTCTAGGTGTCAAGACGGATCTCTTTGTCCGTCGCGACCGTCTCTCCGCAATTTCGATAGCTATCTGAGTTGACGGATTGGTAGCTGAGATGGAAAAATCTGGTCCTAGTCTTCATGCTCACAAGATACCCGAACGAGTGGAAAAACTAGCCGATGGCCAAACTACAACTCTACTTCCAAGACGGCGGTAGCCATGTGCCGATCGGATCATCTGGGCTATTGGCCGCAAGCCAAATGTCCAAGGGCTCAATCTTTGATGCTGCAGGAGTTCACCCTGAATGACCGTGGCTTTATCGCTGTGGATGAGTACCAAAACACTGTCGTACCCTAGCATCTATGCCTTGGGCGATGTGACGGGCGAGAGCTGACGCCAGTAGCAATCAAGGCTGGACGTACCCTGTCATGAGCGCCTCTTTAACGGCAAGACAGATGCCAAGATGGATTACTCCACTATTCCGACTGTCGTCTTCTCCACCCGCTATTGGCACAGTAGGGCTGACGGAAGAAGAAGCTATTCAAGATTATGGCGCTGAGCAAATTCATGTCTCACACTCTAGCTTTACCTCTATGTACTCAGCTGTCACCCAGCACCGCCAGCAAGCCAAGTTTAAGCTTATCACTGCAGGGTCACGATGAAAAGGTTGTCGGCCTCCATGGCATTGGCTATGGCGTAGATGAGATGATTCAAAAGCTCGCTGTTGCTATTAAGATGGGAGCTACCAAAGCCGACTTTGACGCGACTGTTGCCATTCACCCAACTGGCTCCAAGAATTTGTCACCATGCGCTAAAAGTTTCCTCTTTCGCCTTTCTAAAAGCTCATTATTATCATAAAATAAAGAATAAAGGGCAACCATAACTTATCCTTTCATTTTTGATTTTTATCTTGTTTGTAAGAAAGAAGTCTTGAGCCATTTAGATGAGAGCTAAACACACTATTCTGGCTTTTTATTCTTTGACTTCTTTTCTTTATTTTTAAAACACAAAATTCAATTATCATTCAAGAAATTCTAAATTATTTCTAAAATTGGGAAGATTTATGTAAAGAATCTTCCTCTTTTTATTAGTTAGCTCACTTCTTCTAGACAAGTTTGAAATTATCAACTTGTCTAGATAATCTATTTCTCTAAAATATTCATGACTCCTAGCCATCTTTTACCCTTTCTGCTATTCAGAAACCGTATTTTTGATATGATAGTAAGAAATACTAAGAGAAAGGGGATTGGAAATGAGCAAAACGAAAAAGATTACTAGCAGCTCTGGGGAATTATTTTCTTAATATTTTTGGTTTAATCGCCTTTATCTTCCTCCTCATTCGAGCGCAAATAGCGGAAATAAACAAACAACTGTCTAGTCTGATATGAAAAGACTTGACTATTTTGATTTAAAATAGTTACCATAATTTTTAAAAAGAGGTTTTACTGTTTATGAACAAGAACAAAGCTTTTCTTCTTGCCCTCCCAGCTATTGGCGCTGCATTCTTAGCTGTACTATCCCAGCTTAGTTTTTCTATTGGCCCCCGTTCCCATCACGCTACGAGACCTTTTGCTGTCAGTTTAATTTGCAACCATTTTTAAAAACCCGCAGAAGCTGTCTTGTCTGTTCTGCTTTATCTGCTGCTAGGAGCTATTGGTCTGCCAGTATTTGCCGGAGGAAGCGAGTGGAGTTCAGGCTCTCTTTGGTCCAAGCGCGGGCTACCTTTGGGCATATCTGCTCTGCGCTGGTTACTTCTAGTCTGACAAGCAAGGATAGCAAGTTTTACACGATCTTTTTGGCTAATCTGCTCGGAGAATACACTGGTCTTCGTCGGTGGAGTAATCGGACTTCATTTTCTGGCTAATATGGATTTTTCTAAAGCCATTGCTGTTGGTGTCACACTTTCATTCTTCCGGATCTTTTAAAACTGTAGCCATCACGCTCATCAGCATTCCTTTATTTAGAAGCCTGGCTTTTCATCCCTATTTTTCAGACAATAAAAACGGATGAGACTGAAAGTCTACCGTTTTTCATACATCTAAAAAGAACTTGAAATTCTTCATTGGAAAGGGTGATGCCCTTGCCCATCTTGCTGTGGTCAGGACTCCAAGTGCGGATATCGTACTTGGCAGGCGCCTCGATTAAAACTACGCTGGTTTAGCTCCTTGGTCCAACCTTTTTCATTTTTCTGATAAAACGAGCAATTTTCCTCGATTTCAAACTTAAAATCTGCCATACTTTACCTCTTTTCTACTTTCTATCTCATTATTCGTAAAAGATTTTACTTTTTACTTATTTTTATTATATAATATATGCCTTAACAAGTTATGGAGATTTTTAGCTATGAAAAAATATCTCGAAATGATTTTTACAAAAGACGAGATGAGTTCATTAACTATAAAAAGACGGATAAGGAAGAGGATGACAAGAGTCATATCCTACATACGATTGACTTGGCTCTTCGAAAAAATTCTGGTGTCCATGTTATTTTTCTGGATAAGAATTTTTACTGGAGATATTGTCAAATATGACCGTGACCGCCAGCAGTTGATTGTCAAAAATTTCAAAAAGCATGACGACCATTATCCGTGTGCCTGATATCCATCGCATCAGTCTAGTCCCAAATAACATCCGTGAAGCCCAGAGAAAAAGATATTCGGCTCGAACACCGCAAATTCAAAAATAACTCTTCAAATCAAAAGCGATTTGAAGGTTTTTATTCTAAAAAGCAATACGAATTTTTAGAATAAAGGTCTTCCGCTATCTATTCGTATCCACCATGTAGGCAATATCTACTTGATAAGCACATTGCTCAATTTTTCGTGCCTGATTAAGCCCGAACAGTCACACTAGTGCCATCTTCTTTATACAAATTGATTAAACCTTCCTTGCGAGGCACGAACCGATATCACCAGGTTGGACTGGCTGCGGAACGGTAATCGTCAGTAATTCCATTGGGTTTGGCGCACGGTCAATCTTATTTCCTTTTTCATCATGGAGGTCAGTAATGTGGGTTTCAAAATGGCGGAAACCCGAGGTCCATAGAATTCCACTTGATCGCCTTCATGGATAACATTCCGCTGGCGAATCGTTGCAGTTTGGGCAGCCTCATCATAAGCAACTACTTCTGCTACAAATTTGTATTCTGGAATCTTACGACGGGCTCACAAAAGCTGCTCATTTTCAGTTGGCGTATGGTAGTAAAAACCAGTTTGCCAGCTCACGTTGACTACTTTCCACATTTCATCTACTAGATCTTGCTTAATAGCTTCAAACTTTTCTGGGCTTTCCAAATAAGCATCACGGCTGCTTTGTGATTGGTCACTGTAGAAACGTAGTGAATGGATTTCATCCGACCTTCGATTTTCAAACTATCGACACCGTTTTCAATCATATCGGGAATATGATCAATCATGGACATATCAACAGCTGACATAGAAGATTCTTCTGGAATTTCACCCTTCAAACTCTTGCGTTCTTGTCCAAAAAGGCATGTCGTACAAATCATATTTCCAACGACAAGATTGTGAACAACCGCCACGGTTGGCATCACGCATACTCACATGTGATTGGAAAGGGTACAACGGCCAGGTAGAAAATACACATAGCTCGCATGAACGAAGGCTTCGATTTCTACATCGGTACGCTTGCGAATCTCGGCTAAGCTCAGCTCACGAAACCTCACGTGCCAAAACAACCCGTGTCAAACCAAGATTTTTCCAAAAACTCAAGCGTTTCATAGTTGGTTGCACTAGCCTGAGTCGACAAGTGAATCTCCAGGCCGGGTGCTGCGAAGCTGCAATCGCAATCAAGGCTGGGTCAGAGCAATAACGGCCGCAATCCCGATGTCTCGCAAACGACGGAACCATTCTCCAGCACCTGCTTCATTTCGCTGTGCATGACCATATTGGCCGCTACATAGACCTTTGGACATGCTCAGCCGCAAATTGGACACCTTCTTCCATTGCTCAAAAGTGAAGTTCCCGCACGGCTGCGCAAACCATAGAGCTTGACTACGCAATAAAAACAGCATCTGCCCCATAGCGAACAGCTACTTTTAACTTTTTCTAACGTACCAGCTGGTGAAAGTACCTCTGGACGTTTTAATGTCATCTTTTCTCCTATTTTGCAATATAAAAGTATTGATGTTAACCCTATCTATTTTTGCAGCAATTTTACCGCTCAAAAAGCAAGATGAAGCCTAGTTTTTGACAATTCTAATCTTCTATCTCTATCTTCTTGATAAACATTTCAGAAAAATAGTGTGATTAGTTGAGGCAAGCAAAAGCCAGAGTCTTAAACTTCTAGCTTTTCTTTCAAATTTATTCTTCCCTCCTTCTTCTTATTAAATTGTTTGTATCCGAAGAATCCAGCAACCAGCACAACCAATACGCCGATGACAATCCAAGTAGTTTGACTTGAGCTATCTTTCTTCGTATCGCTAACTTTGTCGCTGATTTTCCTTTTCTGCTTCATCTAGGAGGTTTGCTTTGTTATAGCCTGTATAGACAAGATCTGCATCTTTTACCTTTTTCTTTCTTAATCTTTTCTCCATCTCGCTTCGACTGCTTTGATTTCCTTAAAGATTTTTCTGAGGCGTTCCAAGGCTTCCTTCGTCACTTCTGGTCCAGCGGCTTTTGGCATTCATTTTGTGTAGTTTGCATATTTGGCATCACGTTCGGTCTGTTCTTTATCCCATTCAGCTTCTTTTGCTTTCCATTTTCTTGATGCTGTTACCAAAGATTTCGGATATTTCACACTCATTTGGTCAATATGCCAAACAGTCCAATACCAAGATTTTCCGTCATATTTAGTAGAGACGGTTCTTGAAAAGCTTCGTAAGTATCTTCTACATTACCATGAATGGTACATATGGTGTGTTGGGCTTTGTGCCAGACCCAGCCACTACTACACCGCCAAAGGCATTTGGTAGGTTTGGTTTGATTTGATAAACGTGGGCATCAATTACGTTTTCGTTACCAGCGCATATTTGTAGACATTGCCATCGATCTTCTTACCGAAACTTCAACTAAGTCATCTGCTTTATATTCTGGCAAAATGTTCAAAACGATTTCTTTGTTCAGCGATCACATCAGTGAACTGTGTATTTTCTATTTGGATCAGTTGGTTCGCGCAAGAGATCAAAAGCTTCATCGTCATAATTTACTTTTGGCTTGTGGATCCATCCACTTGATACCTGCGTAGGTCCGAGAACGGTTACGTTCCACTATATTTATCAGGTCCATAAGATTTAGCAATCATAAAAGTTGCCACATCTTTGTCGGTCTTATGAGTTGTCTGCCTTTTTAGCTACTTCTTCTACCATCTTTTAGAAGCAATGACATTTTCCTTATCGTTCAAGTCAGCGTGCCAAGATAGTAAGTGTTCACCAAAAGACAGCATGCTTATTCGTTGGGAATTTGATGGCTGCATATTGGTGACCAGACAGGATTTCCATGTACCATAGCTCATTTTTATCCGCTGCAACGATGATATTTCCTTCTGCTGACCCTTTTTCATCTAGAACTTTCGCAGCTGTATCAATAACTTCACGTGCTGTTTTGCACGTGGCAAAAGCAAGGTCAACTAATGATGCGTTCTGGAGACCATCTTTACAAGTGGATCTTCTTTTAACACTTTATCATTTGGTGTTGCTGAAACGGTCGCTGTCATAGCTTCACACCAAGTTCACTTAAAAGCCATGCGCAGCGAAGTTTCCGTTACTTCCGTTGTCACGATCAGAGTCGTGAGACAGCTGTGTATTTCATTTCATTCGCCAAATGCGGATAGGTAAAACCATTGAGCTCATCTTCTATCTTATCGCCATCTTTATAGGTCTTAGCTGGCACAACTACATAGTTTTTGATTGTGCCGACCACCGTCAGGGGCAGTATGGATGAGTCCCTCTGTCCGACACCAGTAGAGTGAGCCATCTGCTGTCAGGTCTTTACCGACAATAAAAGCCAGAACACGCTTGTGCCACATGAACAGGCAAAAGAGCAACTAACATTGCAAGGAACATTAGTCTGATCAGAGTATCTTCATAGTCTATCTCCTTTTTGACTATCTGCGGGGCTGGAATCAACTCCCAGTCTAAACAACATAAACCGTAATACCTTTAACATTCCTATTTTAGTATACTCTCTTTCTAAATGCAAGCGTTTACACAAGTGTGTATATTTTTATCTAATCTATATTTCCTCTACTTTTTCTCAAACTAGGCATAAATAAACTATAGCCCCATCTTATTTAGAGGAAAGGGCTATTGTTTTATCTTATCAGAAAATATCCTGCTATAAAATCTTTATAAGCAATTCACTAGAGATTGTGGCAGAGCCGACTTGAGCTTTAAAGTTTATCTCACTTTTAGCTAACATCGTCGCAAAGCGCAGCTGAATTCGATTGCCGTTTTCATCACGGCGATGGAGGTGTGCCGGGATTTTCATTGTGCCCTGACCAGCTCCCGGTCCTGTAATACTCGGCAAGCTCCCCTTCCTTAAATGTAAATGGGAAGGGAACAGAGCAAAGAAATCTCTGTATCCATAGCTACGAACGGTGAGATTGTAGCCGCCAAGCGCTGCATGTTCTTGCATATTGCGGATAATATCTGGACTCGCTCTGCCCGCAGGAACATCAGAACAACGGTGAAACGAGTCAAGTCACAAGTCTGAGTCAGACTAGCTGAGTTGATATCGTAGCTACCCACTGGCAGATCAAATCTTCCTGCTCGACAATGCTACGTAAAAATCTCCAAAGCTAGCTCATTCTGATCTACGGCGTTACTTCAAAGCCCTGACTTTGCCAGAAAGAAACATTGCGGCCTTGACCACAGCCTAGATCTAAAAGGCCCGTCCTGGCTGGACTGTCTGCATAGCTTCCAAAACCTCTGAGTGCACTGGATTACTGCCGTATTTCTTAGGAAATAATCCTCAGGCCGACAGTAAAAACTCCAAATACCACTCTAGGTCATCTGTCAAGGCTTCGACCCGATGCTAAAGCTTGGGGCTGGGCGAAAGGATTATCCTGACCAGCTTCAAAGATGTGCTCAGCCAGCTCCCTCACCTTCCTCTGACATCTCAACAAACTTAAGGCGTCCCTTGAACAGTGATTTTTGCCCAAGTTCCCTCTTTTGGCATTGTGCTTGTTCTTGACCAATTCGAGCATGGTCTCAGCTGTCCACACTGGCATGCGTTTATAAGCTAGCAATTTTTCTGTACATAAAAATCCTTTTCTCTGAAAAGCCAAATTTTAAAAATTTTCAACTGTCTTTATCATACTCGAAAGAAAGGGCAGACTTGACAGAGTGCTAGGGTATTCAAGGTCTCACTAACAAAAAGCAAGCAATGATATCCTGTATCATATTTTCTATTTTTCATTGAATCTCTGTATCTTGTAAAATAGCACTATTCTGAGATATCAGGAGAGAAAAGGCTATTAAGAATATCCTTCGGACTCCGGCTCATTAAAAAGTTGGATAATAGGCACTGTTCTTGTTTTGAAAAATTTTATAAAGCCTTAGGATATTCTTTCTGAATTGGAAAGATTTTCACTTTGTTTAAAGAATTCCTTTTTTGAAATTTACAGTGTTGTAGTTTAAATCAATTCCCATTTTTCTCAAACTGTTTACCCGGAAGTTCCTCTCCCGAGTAGCCTTGATTAAATGAATAAAATAACCCTTTTTATTTCTTGACTATCTGGCTGATAATCAATGAGATTCTCCTGTCTCTAAATCCAAATAATAATGTTTAATCTCTGTGTTGGAGATTGGAATATCATTTACCAATTTCTGTATATTTTTGAATATTGACTGTCAACACTTCTTTCCATTTGACAACTTATTCACAGTTGGACCAACTGTACTTAACCCCAGTCATTACCTTTTTCTACTGTCATTTAATAAATCAATTTCCTTCTTTCTTAAGATTTGATCTTTCGTATCATAAATCAATAAACGATATGTACTCTCTCTCCTTTTTCTCTTGACATTGTTTTAATATTCTTCCTAATGATAAACCGCTCCCCCATAGTAACGACATCATCATTAATATAATCTACTTTTCTTTTTAGGATCATTTTTGATATGTTTCCAATTTCTTTATCCTCTTCTGGATTTTTACTAACCCATTGAGCTACCGAAACCCTTATCTCCCCAAAAGATATGGTCACCAATTTCATAGTCGTCCCACTATAAGTATAAATACTATTATAATAGTCTTCCTTCTCTTTTTAGTTTGCTCGTTCTGATAGTGTTGCCAAATAAAGAAAGCTGCTATAGCGAGATATTATTATTAATGAAAATTTTTAAAAAACTCATATATAATCTCCATCCTATTAATATCTTTTATATTTTAACACACACTTAGAATGAGGATTCAAAAAGACCGGTCGCGCAGTCTTTTATCTTGTATTAAAGTTCTTCATCTGTCTTGCAATGTCACGGTTTTGCTCGCGGCGTTTGATGGACTCGCGCTTGTCATAGTCGTGCTTCCCTTTGGCTAGACCCAATAGGAGCTTTTGCACAGCCATCCTTGAGATAAACCTCGAGGCGGCACCAGCGTCATGCCAGTTCCCTTGGTCTCCTGCTCCAGCTTTTGGATCTGTTTCTTATGCAGCAGCAGCACTTTCACGACGCTCAGGCTCTTGGTTCCAGATATTACCCTCTTCATAAGGCGCGATATGGACATTGCTGAGCCAGGCCTCACCGTTCTTAATCTGGGCAAAGCCGTCTTTGAGATTGATGCGGGCGGCACGGACGCTCTTGATTTCCGTACCGGTCAGCACCATGCCAGCCTCGATGGTATCTACGATGGTGTAGTCGTGTCTGGCCTTTTTATTTTGCGTGACGACCTTTCCTTCTCCCTTTGCCATGCTTGGCCCTTTTCTTGACTAGTTCCTAAAAATGCCTTCTGGCTCTTGCCTTTCTTGGACTTCTTATCTTTTCTTCTCTGTTGCCTTTTTCTTTTGGAAGAATGGCTGCGCTTGTCATCCTCACGGCGTCTCTTTCTGCCTGACTTGCCTCTGCTACTCTTGCTAGTCTTTTCTACTAGGTCAAATTCACTAGGCAGGTATTCAAAGTCAATCTCGCCTGTAGCCTTATCCGCTCGGACCAGCTTGATACGAATCTGCTGACCGACTTTCACACCACGCCAGACTTTTTCTCCTTGCAGGTCGTCCTCTGTCAGCCATTATAAAACCTGGCGGGTTGGTGACATGAATCAAGCCTTCGACCGTATTGGGCAGCTCGACAAAGGTCAAACTTAACCACGCTTGAAACCACGCCGTCAAACTCTTCCCCAACGATTCATGTACTCAGCCTTCTTCATGGCTTCGACTTCGCCTCGGCCTCGATAGCCCGACGCTCTCGGCTGGAAAAGACTGACTGGCAATTTCTGGAATCGCTTGCTCAAAATGCTCTGCTATTTCCTTAGACTTGCCATAATCCCGCACCATCCGATGAACCAGAAGGTCCGGATAGCGACGAATCGGACTGGTGAAATGCTGTCTCACGCTCGCTGTGACCATATGTGGCCGTGATTGTATCAGAGTAGCGAGCCTGTTGCATGGAGCGCAGAAGCATCAGGCAGACAGGACATCCTCATAAGGCTGGTCGTCTGACTGCCTCCATAATATCCTGCAGAGCCTGCTGACTCATAGAGCTAGCTGTTCCGTATCCGAATCCCAAAGCTAGAGGCGTAGTCGATGAAACTTCTGCACCTTCTCCACCTTGCAGGCTCCTCGTGGATCCGATAGATGAAGGGCAGATTTAGCTTAACAAAATGTCAGCCACCGTCTCATTCCTCATCTAGCATAAAGGACTCAATCATGCGCTCAGCAATTCGTGACGCAGGACAATATCACACTGGCCGGCCTTCTTTGTTGACGATGATTTTGGCCACTGGTATCAGTTAGCGCACCGCGTTTAAAAGCGCATGCTTTCAGAATCTCATGCAGGCGAACCGCACTGTCAATACCTAGGCACAATGGCCTTTGAACTGCTCAGCTTTTTCTGATCTCCTGCGATGATGTCGTTGACATCACTGTAGAGTCATGCGGAAGGTCGTACTGATAACAGTCTGGGTGATGATGTGTGACCACGCGCTATAGCATCTATCTCCGCTGTAGCCGACTAGGGTCAGCAGCCGGGTCCGCATGGGATTGAGGGAGCAGATACCGTTGGACAGGCGCTTCTGGCAGCATAGGCACCGCGATCGGTCACATCGGAGCGCGTTGCTCGATTGAGGCTTCCGTCCAGCTCAGGGCCTTCTTTGACATAGTAGACACATCTGCGATATGGACACCTAGCTCAAAGTCTACCATTTTTCAAGCGCTTGATAGGGACCGCATCATCAAGTCCTGGCATCCCGCTCCATCAATGGTAAGTAATCTCTTCACGAGTCCACACGTCCTTCAAAATCTCTGAAGGTGCATCCGGAACTCGTTCAGCTTCTCTGGAAATTCGGAGACAATGTCCATCGACTCTAGCACTTCCAGTACATCTATACTGGATCGTTTACGCACCTGACTACATCAATCAGACTACGCCAAAAGAAATCGTGTTTCTTAGGTTGGATATTTTGTCAATAACGACCTTGAGCACCTCTGTGCCATCTAAAATATGGCTGGTTTTTAACATAAATAGGCTGGCGGATTTTCTGATTTTCGAGGATATAGCTCGTACAGAGCTTTTCCTCATCCAACACCAGCAGCAACTGCGGACGTCAGGCTGTGCTCAAAATATCGATAATCTTAGCTCGGCTGACGTTTCCTTGATACGATCTGCCACCTTAGTAATGACCCACTTCCCACTGTATCGCCATCAATGGCAGTTGACATCATTACGGCTGACAAAAAGATCATCCTCTTCTGTCTCAGTATGCAAAAGCCAAAGACACTTGTGGGCATGAAAAACACCCTTAGGCGTCGACACTGCTTTTTCTTCCGTAAGCTCAATCGCTCATCATCAAAGCGAATCTGATGCTTTCTTTCCCATTTGGGGAGATCATCTTGACCAAGGCACTGAAAGTCCTTGGAAGACTCTTTTCCCCAGAGCAGCCGCCAACTCATTCACGCTGACCTGCTGCTTTTCTTTTAAATATTCTATAATTTCTGCTCATACTTTCTTTCTATACTAGAGGACTCTTGATATTCCCTCTCTTTTAAACTTTAAAAGGCCAAGACAAAAGTCGAGCCCATTTTATTTACTAGATAATACTGCCAGTATCAAGGCAATCAGTAACCAGACGAAGATCAAGAATCGGTCAGAGCTGCATTACAGCTTCAAATCCACGTGCTTTAGACCGCTCAAAAAGGTCAGTGTCGAATCAAACACACACGTTACTGATTGGTTTTTAGTTGGTTTGCATGAAAATAGCAATGACAATAAAACCTGATAAAATGACTAAAATCGTTAATAATAGGCTATACATACTAAAACTCCTTAAAATCCTCTATTTTACACATAAAATCTACTTAGATTCAAGATGTAAGGTTACTTTTCTTTCCTTGAGGGCGGTACTAATACCTCAATCTTATCAGGATGAGTCTTACTATTCTTACTGGTCAGATAATTCTGACTGCCGCAACTGGAGCATTTTAAATGAATTTTTAACGCGCACTAGATTTCCTTCTTTTTCAATAAATTTCGAAAACAAAAAGAGTTTGATAAGGAGACTCAGTCCCACTAAGCCTGCTGTAGCATAAAAAGACTGAATGATAGCCTGCTGTCGCTGCAATAGCCGAGCCTGACATGGGGCCAATGACACCACCCAGATAAAAGAAAAATCTGGTTTGTAGCTAAAGATTCGAGAAATCCAAACTTAGGGCGTGATTTTGCTCAATAGGCATTGACCCACAAGCACCAAAAGCTCCGGTCCTAAACCAAACAGAAACGGTAAAAACCGAGTTGGAGCGAAGAGCCTGCATGAGCACAGAGCAGGTAAATGATTATGGAATAAAAGCGAGCTAAAACAGCAAACGATGATTGCCATCCGATCCCCCATGCAGGCCTGAAAATACTTGAACTCAGCATACTGGACGGTCCCATACTCAAAACAATCAGGCCAGATACAAAAATCAAATTGTCCGTTTGACTAACTCCCGAATATAAAGGGAAAGAATCGGACCGATAGACTGGGCTGCAAACTGGATCACAAAAGCTGGTCAGAAAAGAGTTGGCAAGGCTGGGATATCTAATCTGGCGGATGGAGTTCCCCAAAACATCTCCTCTTCCTATGGTGACTGACCCTAAAATCTTCTCGGATAAAACAGCCGTCATCAGTCGCAATCAGAAAGAGCCAATCAGTAGAAAGACATTGCGGATACCAAAAACTTCGCAATCACTCCACCAGATCAAGGGCCCCCATGAGTTGCCCGCCGACGCTATTGCCAAGTTCCCAGCGCATGCCCGTCTTTTTCCTTAGGAACCTGACTGGCAATCAAGGCGGTGCTGTTGGGCTATAGCCCAAAAACGCCGTTGAGAAAGGTCAAGACCAAGGGCCATATTAGGCACAAAGGCATGACCGCCCATGGTAAAGACCATAGCCGTAGCCCGAATCATCATAGGTTTACGGTGCAACGGTCAGCCAAACTGCCCCAGACAGGGGATAAAAAGGCTGCCGAAACAGCCGAAAAGAGCAATGCCAAGACCAGCATAATACTCCACCTCATGACCACGCGCTCCCTAGCTGCTCCACAAAAAGGGGCATAAAAGGGTGACCAAGGAAAGCTACTGTAGCACCTGTCAGGAAGTTCCCAAACCAAGCGATTTTCGAGATTATGTTTCCAATTTTACTTGTGTCGTGATAGAATCATCTTCTTTCTAATTTCTGCAAAGCATCATGAAGCTGCTGTCTTGTTTCCTCAAGCGAGCCATTATTATCAATCAGCACGTCCGCCCTCTGTCGTTTTCTTGGAGAGATACGCTGAGCTGCTATGCGTTTTTCTGCCTCTTCCTTATTCAGAGCATTTCGATTCATAAGGCGACTGAGCTGAGCTTCCTCCGTCACGTCAACTAGCCAGATTTGGTCAAAGCCAGTCTTCATGTTGTAACTCAAAACAGCAAGGAAGGTCCATGAAAAAGACAGCTTCTGTCTCTCACTAGTAGGTCACGCCTGTGAGCCAACTCCTCTCGGATTATTTCGTTCTGAAGCTGGCTAGACTGGGCCAAGAGTTCGGATTCCCAAAATCATAGCTCCCAGCTTGGGTCGGTCCAAAGCGTCCATCTTCCTGTGGGATAGCTGAGCCAAAGGTGAGATAAAGAGCTTGATACAGTCGTCCTCCGGCTCCATGCAGCTCATGCACCACTTGATCCGCATCAATCGATAGCCCTGCTGCCGCAAAAGCTCTGTCACGGTTGACTTAGCCCGAGTCAAGTGCCACCAGTGATGCCAATAATTCTTACCACAACAGCTACCTCGCTTTCTGGCAATGAGGGACAGAGATGAGTACCGCGTCCGCCAGCTTAATCTTTTCAATCGAACGCGCATCGCGGGTTGACCGGTCTTTCCATGAGACCTGCAGAAAATCTCTGCATCGTGCCATCCCAAAGCATTGCGATAGGTCCGATGGTCAGAACCTCTCTTTGCCAAATCCCGAGCTGCAAAACTTCTATAATCTGCTCACGCAGCCGCTTCACTTCAGCAGGCTTTAGACTAGCTGCAGGCCTTGCCGGATGAATCCGCGCCCGCCACAGGGTCTCATCTACATAGATATTGCCCAGTCCAACGACCAAGGTCTGCTCCAGCAAATAGGGTTTGATGGGCTTCTTGAGGACGACCCAAAGCTGCTGCAAAGGCGGCAAAAGAAGAGTCCGCCTCTGTTGGCTCGGGACCAAGCTTTCCTAGCAGTAAAGTAAAGGCTCCAGCTGGTCCTTTCTCAAAGAGCTCCATGGTCCCAAACTGCGGACATCCTCGATAAACAAGCGTTCCACCATCTGTCATCCTGTCATCTCAAAAAGACATGGGCATGCTTGCACTCGGGCACCGCATCAGCATAAAAAGATACTTGCCTTCCATTCGCAGATAGGAAACCAGCACCCCGCCCTGTCAGGTAAAGAGCAAATACTTGCCCCCGACGACCAATCTTTCAGTGGTCTGACACGGCAAGTCATGGATAAAACTACCACTCCCGTGCCAATCATCTTAGCATAGCGAACCCGCCTCGCCCAATCGTCTTGCCGACAACCAGACGCTCCAAACCGCCGAACTGTTTCCACTTCAGGTAATTCAGGCATAAAGTCTTTCTATCTTCTTTAGTCAGAAATATACTAAAAATATCAGCAGGCTGACAATCTAGCGTTTCGCGAAATAGCCGAAGGTCGTCAAAGCGAATTCCTTTGGCCTTGCCTGTTTTGAGAATAGACAAATTTGCTTGTGTAATACCAATAATTGTCGCCAATTCTTTCGAGGTCAGACCCTTTTCTTCCAACACTTTTATCTAGATTAACTTTGCAGTCCCATTACACAAAACCATCTACATCTTCTTGAATTGTCTTCCCGTTTTTATGACAAGATGCAAAACTCCTAGGGACAGTACCAAAGCCAGACTATTCATATAGGGAAGAAATAGATTATCTACAATCTCTAGTGAAGTCTGTATCGACTTTTGACCGATAAAAATATCCCATATGACACTTCAATGGGTAAGCAAGTGACTAAAAATCAACATGTATCCGCTTCAAAGCTATAACTTTTATCCATAAAAAGTTGATGGTTTATCATGCTGTAAAAATCGTCGAATCAGTCCAGCAAAATAGGAAGCAATCCAACCAGATCATTTCATAAAGATAACCTCGTAATCAGCAAGTGGAGTAGCGATTTGATTGCCAATTATAAATCATCAAGATAATGCTACAAAACCTCTAGCTAAAAACCAGAAGACACAAAATACTTGTACCAAGAAGGTGATTGTGGTTATCATTTGTTTCAGAATTTGCATTTTCATAACTTGCCCTCCTTATTGTTTTACGATAATTTATTCTATAATTATTATAAAACAATAATTCTATTCAATCAAGAAATATTGTAAAACGATAATTCTCAAAACTAGAAAAGTGGTTTAAAACCACTCTCTGTTAATATTCATCTCATTATAGCCAAAGTCCGCCAAGTCCAGCTTCTTATCTCGCCAGTTTTTCTTGACCTTGACCAGCCCAAGTTTTCAAGGAAGACCTTATCTCCAGCATAAGCTCGATATCGCGGCGAGCCATGGAACCGATTTTTCTTGAGACTGGATCCGCCTTTACCGATGATAATGCCTGGCTGTCTCGCTCGACCATGATCGTCGCTCGGATATGTACCTTGTCCGCTCTCTCGTCTCGCTTCATGCTGTCAACAACCACTGCGACTGGTGGGGAATCTCTTCATGAGTCAGATCTAGAACCTTCTCACGAATCATTTCTGAAACCAGAAGCGCTCTGGATGGTCAGTAATCTGATCTTCTGGGAAATATTGGAAGCCCTCCTCCAGATTCTCACTAGGATGTCAATTAAACACGGGAAACATTGTTGCCCTGCAGAGCCGAAAATCGGAACGATTTCTTTGAAGTCCATCTGCTGGCGGAAATCATCCAATTTGCGCCAAAAGCTGATCCGGATGAACTTTATCAATCTTATTAACTACCAAGATCACCGGCACCTTTTAGCCGCTTTCAGACGTTCGATAATCATATCATCGCCCTTACCACGCGCCTCATCTGCCGGTACCATGAAAAGAACCGTGTCAATCACCTCACGCAGCGTGCTATAAGCTGCTTCGACCATGAAATCACCTAGAGCCGTCTTGGGCTTATGGATTCTGAGCGTGTCGATAAAAGACAATCTGCTCCTTATCCGTCGTGTAAATCCCCACAATCTTGTTGCGGGTCGTCTGGAGCCTTATCGCTCATGATGGCAATTTCTTTTGCCCCATGACATGATTCAAAAAGTTGATTTACCGACATTTGGTCGACCTAAAATGGCTACAAATCCCTGATTTAAAAGTCATTGTTTATTCCTTCTCTAAAAATAATATCCCACAGTTTTAGAAAGATAATCAAACCTGTGTAACTGCAAAACCAGAAACAAAACGCAGCTGCTATATCCTTGGCATTCTTAGCCCATAGAAAAGTCGATAATCACTAGCCAGATCCACCACATTTCACGGCTGAATTCATGATTTCAAAAGGCGATCCCAAAAGATACTTAGCAGCAGAACAGCCACTCAGTCGCTGAAATCCGAAAAATCAAACCTGCAATGATGGCAGCTAAAGCTGAAAGAACATGGCTCCGCTATTCTTCTCTTCCTTAAAAGCTGTGAATCCCGTCAGAATAAACTCCAAACTCGATATGACATCTCGATTTTCCACTTGCGCTTGTTATTTTTATTGTCTTGTAAGTCCATAAGCTGTCAAAATTTCTTCCTGTAAGCTAAACATTTCTGCTTCTTCTTCCGGCGTATAATGATCATAGCCGTTGATATGCAGAAAAACCATGCACCGCCAAAAAGCCCATCTCCCGTTCAAAGCTGTGCCCGTATTCTTCTCTGCTTGCTCGCGCGCTTGCACATGAAAAAGAGCTCACGATATAAGCATCAAATCCTCCAGCATCTCAGTCAGCTCAGGATTGTCGCCAAATCTTCCTCATCAAAAGCAATATCCAACTCTGGCTTGTATTCCAGAGCTGATGACATCTGTCGGCCGATCTGTGTCTCAGTATTCAAGTTGAGCTCATGGCTGCTCATTGGTCACAAAGGTCACAGCCATTTCCTTATTTTCTTTGCCCGTTTTCTGAGCCGCAAACTCCAAGATTTCCTGAGTCTGCTTGATGATTTCTTGAGAAACCTGACCGGTTTCATCCACCATTTCGATATACATATTTTACCCGCTTGCTAATATTACCTTTATTATATCATATTTTGGGGTCGATTTGGGGATGAACATAAAAAGCCCTTGTAAATAAAAGGGCTTTTCAAATGTATTGATACTAGTGCCGGGATCGAACCGGCGACCTCATCCTTACCATGGATGCGCTCTGCCTACTGAGCTAAAATCAGCATTACCTATCTACTATATCATGTAGATAGGCGCTTTGTCAATATTCTTTCTCACTTTTTGCGAAATATTGTTCTCTGGTCAGATAGTAATGCAGCCGCGTCACTATTTCGTCCCTCCTCATGCTTGTCCAAGGCCGCGTAAAGGCTCTTCGTGCGAAAAGATCTATGCCTGACTTTTGCGCGGCACGACCAGAGGCAGGATTATCAATATCATGTAGACGCAGATTTGTTCATGCCAATTTCTTCAAAAGCCAGCTCAAGCACTGCCCGATTGGCCTCAGTCGTATAACCCTGATTCCAGTATTTTTATGGATCACATAGCCGATAGCTGCCGTTTTCAAGTCAAGCGGATCTTATGCAGTCAATCGTTCCGATAAAAGTCGCCAGTCTCCTTCAGCTCAATGCTCCCAGCGACCCAAAGGTTAGCTAGGTAAAACAGGGCGATATTATTGCGGGTTTCCTCTAAATTTTTGTTGGTCGCAAAGGTATGGCGAACATTCTCCTCATCAGAGCATATTCAAACATGGCTGGAGCGTCATCCAAAGTCACGGGCAGCAAGATTAATCGTTCCGTCTCAATTCTGGAATGCTAGCTCAGCTTAACTATGGAATATTTTCCATCTCTTCTTCTAATCTTATCATACTAGCATAATTCCTGCCTAAAACAATCCTTTTTCCTTGCTTTTTGATAGTTTCCTTTAAAATGAAAACATCACAATAATTAGCCCTAGGTCCCTTTGTAGCCCTGTATTCAGAGATCCTAGCGTTAGGGAAAAAGGAGTAAAGCTCTATAGTTAATCAGAATTCCAAAAGAAATTAAAAATAATGAAAATCGCGTTGCTCTGACGCTAGCTGGTGTACATGTCTTGTAGGAAAAGACCATCAGGTGCTGATCGAAACAAATGCTGGACTTGGATCTGGCTTTGCAGATGCAGACTAAGGAAAAGCAAGGTGCAAAAATCGTTGCTACTGCTGCTGGAAGCTGGGCAGCTGAGTTGGTTGTTAAGGTTAAGCAAACCGCTGGGCTGTGTAATTCTTGCGTGATGACTCTCTACTCTTCCACTTACCTGCACATGGCGCTGCTCCCGGGAATTAGCCTAAGCTATGGTAACTGCTAAAACTACCGGGATAGCCTACGAGATCTGTACGTGACGGACAAGACAACTACCACTCTTAATGCACTATGAGCGAGTAGCTGGTCATGGCGGTTCAAATCGGAGCTCATTTCTAACCAAGCAGACAGGTGGCTCTGGCTCCTCCTTGGCGGTGTACCGTCGCCAAAAGGTACAAAGTTACCATTATCGGAGGCGGTGTTGCTAGGAACTCATGCAGCCCGTATCGCTCTGGGACTAGGCGCTCAGTTACGATTCTCGATATTAGGTGCCAAAACGTCTATCTGTGTAGAAGAAGTCTTTGGCAACCAAATTCAAACTCTCATGTCAATCCATTTAACATCGAGGCAAGCGTCACGAAAGCTGATGTCGTGATTGGGCTGTGCTCCATTCACACGGTGCTGAGCTCTTCCAAAGCTGTTGACTGACGATATGGTGAAGCATAGTGCGCCCTGGTTCTGTTATTGTTGACGTGGCTGTTGACCAGGTGGCGTTATCGAGGACTGCTGACCGCGTGACAGCCCACGATGAGCCAGTCTATGACGCAGTGTTCTCCACTATGCGGTAGCCAATATCGGTGCCGTGGCGAACTTCTACTATCGCTCTGACCAATGTCACCCTTCCTTATGTTGAAGCACTGGCTGGCAAAAGGCTTCGACAAGCTGCTTGCGAGACGACGCTGGATTGCGTGAAAGGTGTCACAACCTATCACGGGCGCATCGCTAGCCGACCAGTTGCGAAGGGCTTGAATCTTGATTACCTGCTATTGACGAGCTTATCTAATCATTTTCTCACCATGCCACAAAAGCCGAAGGAACTCTGGTCGTCGGGTTTCAGTACAAGCTAAACGTTTAGTATCACGCTGCCATCCGTTGGAGCACAGGACCAACGGTGCTCCAAATCATTTAAATTATCAAGTGTATTACTCTTTGATAGACGTTTTACAAAGAAGTATCTAACACAAGTGATTTCTAAACCCTGACTAGACTCAACTCTTTCTGGTGAAGTTCATCCCAACCTCAGTATCCTCGACAGAATATCATCAGTCTGGCCCCAACAGCAGCAAAGCGATGCTAAAGTCACCAAGCTATCAACCCGCTGCATGAGTACTGGCCAGAGGCATGTAGAGTTGAACTGAGCAGCCCAGCATATGCCAATAAAGGTCCAGAAAGCAGGCTAATCAAAACAAAGGAGCCAAACCAATATTCAGAAGTCCTTTACGATTGTAAAAAGTTCACGGACTAGTCATAAAGTCATCCATTTTAAAACCACTTTGTATTCCTTTACGCAGAAAACTTGAAGAAGCTACCGTGGATGTACTCATGGATGAACGGCAAGGATAAAGGCAAGAAGCTTAACAAATAGGCAAGATCGAGACCCGAAAAATCATAATGGTCTGCACGAAAATTAGCTGAGTCAATTTGCGCAAAAAGCATTGAGAGATGGAAAAGATCAGTAAAGGCACTTACGATCTGGAGCTCGATTACATATTTCTTTTCTTCCATAAAATTAATGATGGGTTCCTTAAATCTCTCCAGCATTTCGACCTTTACTCAAGACCCTTGGGTGACTTGCGCTGATAAAAATAAGAAGCCAAATCAATGACAAATTAGAAATCTTCAATTTTGAATGAATAGTCTCCTGTTTCTCCAGAAGTTGATAAATGGATTCATAAGTAAACACCAGAATATGCTGTATTTGTCTTTATCAAAACTATGAAATAGAGGTACGAAACTAATCAGCTAACAGCGAAATAAACTATAAACCTGAGCTTGAGATTGTGTCCTGAAATACCACAATAAAAAGATTGATTAAAAGGATAATAACAATAATTAAAGAGATTAGTCAAAAGATAGATAGGCCATTTTGCCAGAGAGATCTACATGCAACAATATGGGATTAAGGCAAAAGACTGTAAATAGGGAAGGGATAAACCAACATGGATAAAGAGGTATTCAGATGAGACGAACCCGCTCAACATCAAGGTTTTTAGTTACGCTTTTCCTTGTCCTCTGCCATCATAATAGACACCATATGGCTGCCACGTCATGGCAAAGAGGTCATGGGCAGGATCATCTTCAACAGTCCTTGACCTGCATTGCCATTCTTATTTAAAATCATACTAGTGCTAAAAAGAGGAGGCCAAGGGCAGCAAGACAGACATAAGCAAAGAAGGGTTTGTCAATATAATCTGAGTACGCTGCTATGTGAGGCTTTTAATATACATCTAATTTTTCTCCTGTTAATTGAATAAAGATTTCTTCTAATGTAGGTTCGCAAGAATGTACTGTAATAGCTAATTTTAGGTCTGTAGCCAATTCTGAGAACGAAATTTGCTCGGTTTCTCCATTTTCATAGCTAATTTTAACTTTCTTGGCTGTGTTATATTTTTGAATAATAGCTTTCGGCTCGCCATATTCTACTAATACTCCCTTATTTAGCAGGGCCAGTCGATCACAAAGTGGCCTGCCTTCATGCATGTCATGCGTTGTCAGAAAAATGGTTGTTCCCTTTTCTTCAGCTCAAGCAGCTCATGAATCACCTTGGAGAGTACGAGGATCGAGTCCACTCGTTGGTTCATCCAAGAATAAGACCTCAGGATTATTTAAAAGAGCCCGGGCTAGAAACATCCGCTGCTTCATACCTGTCGAAAGTTTCTCTGCTACAATATTTTTGCTTTCTAACAGACCAACCTGCTCTAAAACTTCATCTATCCGTTCATAAATCAGTACTAATTTCGCTATATCTGCAGGTTTTATAGAGAGTCATCTTTTCATAAAAAGCCACTTGTATCAGATACCAGACCAATTTTCACCATCCTGAGCATTAATAGTATCTGAAGCCTTACCAAGGATTTTTACTTTGACCATTGTCGGCATCAAGCTGGCCTGTTAGGATATTGATTAACGTTGTTTTTCCCGATCCAGATGGTCCTAAAAATCCGAAAATTTCTCCTCTGAGTCGATATGAAAATTAATCGTTCTAAAGCTTTTTATCTCCAAAACTTTTTAGAAATATTCTCTACTTGAATCACTTGTGACATGGGCCTCTTCTCACTTTCTTACTCATAATAACGTTTAACGATTTTGTACTGGCTGACGGTAACATAAGATAGATGACCGATACCATAATCCAGCCAAAATCGTATCCAGTTGGAATAGAAGATTTGTGATATCAGTCCAATATAGATACTAGGAAAGATGAAAACTCACTAATTTCATGACTAATTCAAAATTTTCTTCGTAATTAATCTGTTTTCTCTCATCCATCTTATCCATTAAGAAATCTCTGGTTTCCCTGACATTGCTATAAGAGGCTCATCCATTCTACCGTTTTAAATCCTTTTCGAACTAGAATGCTAGCTACGAGTTATTAAAGAACCAAGAAGAAAAATTTACAAAGACTGTGAGAAATATTAAAATCTGGTGACGAGTTCCCTCTGCAGAAAGCCAGTATGCATAAAACATGAAGGGAATCATTAGAAATTCGTTAAAATACCAGCTAGACATAAGCTCGATTTCCCGCTTGTTCTAATGATTCTATCTCCTCGTCATCTTCCATCTTCTCCAAAACGTGACATCACTTTGGCTGAGTGTGAAGATAATAAAGGCGTTCCTAGAAAAAGCAGAAATATGGCTACTATCATGATATCTTGCACTGCCTTCAGGCTAATCAGCTGGCTATAATCAATTCTAACTGCTAAGTCCGTAACAGACAGAAATAGCGATAAAACCCACTGCACCTCCACAGCAATAAACACAATATTTCTCCAAAAACGGTATCGAGTTGACTTCTTTCTCTTTTCTTTCATTCCTAATTCTCCTCTCTCTCAGCATCCATTCAACCATAACAACGATATAAACACAAATCACCAGAGCCAAATCAACAGTGGCTTCCGAAACCAGCATCTACCATCACCCAAGATAATCGTAATAAAATGGACCACTATAAATATAATAATAGGGACATTGCTATGTCTGTTCCAGCTCTTTTATACCTACTCTTTCCCTCCACTAGGCGAAGACATTTTCGACACTTTCGTTAGATCTGAGCAATTTTGAGGGCTTAATGACCACGGAGGGCGTGTATTCATCCCGCTCCAGCAAAGCTAATCGTTTGCCGCGACACGCCGGCTTTCTTAGTCAGATCGGTTTTGATTCAGCCGTCTGCCCTCGCTCTTTGGTCGAGTTTTCAGCTTCATGACAACACCTCTCAGTCTTCTTTCAGTTCAACAGACTTGATATCGTCAATGCTGCATAGAGCTTGATTCTTGTTTGACCTTTTATGTGATCTTACTCAACTAACTCTAATCGTCATCAGCATTAACTACCTCCAGCAATCTGTCCGAAAAACTTCACGATATGATGATCGGTTTTCCCAATCATTTCTTTACGTGACATTTCTCCAATCACTTTCTGTTTCTCTCTAAACGTTTTCAACTTCCTTTTCACTTTGTTCAATTCACTGGATAACGTTAGCCACAGACCAGAAAATATCGAGGTAGACACCAAAACAGTCATCCATTAGTTCCACCTTTTATCTTTTTCTTCTTAACTTAAATACATGTAACAGATTCTTTTCTTTTTGACAAGTATGTTTGTCAAAAATAAAGATTTTGTCATAAAGACTTGGATCTTTACAAATATTTGAGAAAGATACTCTGAAGACTGTGCAATTGGTAAATCCAAATAACTTTCTGAAGGCATAGCCCCATGTAAAGCAGCGAAAAAGCATCGTTGGAAAAATCATATGGAACGATGTTATTTGATGAGAAAGGAACTTACTTGCTTTCTCCTTGTATAACTCAAGGAAATCCTGATAAGACTGTAAGAGATGATCTTGATCATCAGATGAATAAGAGCGATCTAGTTTGACATTTGTATAGAGATCGGTTTCTCCTTCAGACGCTAGAAGTCTGATACTGGTTTCATAAGAATCCTCGCCAGTTACAACTAAACTCCAGCCACTAGCAAGTTTTTCCTCTACATTTGGAGTGCTGGCTTAGCTTCAACTTTTTAATCTGTAAATTCTCTTCCCTTGAATGAGGGTAAAATTATGCGGACTGTTGGGCAAAACCAAGCCGTACTTTTCTAGTTTGTCATCTAGATTGCTAGCATCATAGACAGGATACTTGTCACGGATAGCTTAGGGGCTTAAAATAGTCTTTTTAGATAAAAAGTCTGCCCGTTTTCAATGTTAGTATAGAGAGTATAGATGGGCTTCTCCTCATGAGCGTTCGGTAATCATTTTCATCCTTACCACCCGGTAGATAGACTTCAAAAGCAAAATAATATTGCCCATCCTGAGGATCTTGATGAGCTGATGGCTGACTTTCGTGTATGGCTTGACTATGCAGTTTTTGAGCTAGCTGGACTAAATCGTAATCTTTATCACAACTCTTCAACTGATTTAAAAGCTTAATTTTGACATGGTTGCTCTGTTTATTGTCCCTACTAAAAGGCCTGATAGCTGTCAGAAGTGGAAGGATTGATCAGAGTAATTCATTTCTTGCTATAAGACATACTTATCAGACAAGATAGCAGAATTAGGATTTTTACCATATAGATCTTGTCTGCAAGTTTTTCATCTGGACTGCTCATCTTTCGCTCTTGTATCTTTCTTTTCTTGGGATGTTTTAGCCTGTCTTTGCTCAGACTGAATGGTCGTTTTTTCCCTCTCAAAAACATAAAAAGCCAAAAATAAACCAAGTGTAAAAGCCAAGGTAATAGCTTTGAACATTCAAAAAGAATTTATTTTTGAAAGCATTTTTTATTTTTATCACTATCTTCTGCACCTACTTTTCCTCCGGAACTTTACTTGACGAAGCTGCCCATCGATAAGGACATGATAATCCGACCAGACTGGATCATTTCATCGTGATTCAAGCTAGGCATATCAGTTGTCTCAAACTGTAATGAATCAAAGTTGATGCCCATTTTGTACTAATATTTTTGGTCTTCTCCTACTGCAAGATTGCTGTTGGTCCCAGTCTGATTCACTGTCATTTGCCCTTCTTCAAGACTAAATATGGAAAGATTTTGTGCAAGATTCTTCGATCCACAATTCCCTTAACGATATTCATATCGGATTCATGTACATTGTTGTTTGGTTCATATTGAAGCCAAGTGATATGGCGTGTCTCTCGCGGTTTATTAATTTTAGAATCCTCAATCAACCTACTGTAATCATTTACTGACTTCTCACCTAATTTATAAAGACATGGCTGTGTCGATACTGACTTGATCAAACCGCACATCCCTTATATGAGAATAATTGGACCTCCATAAAGCTAGACTATCTACTATGGTCTTCTAGGTCAAAATTTTGGAGATAGACAGGTCCTTTTTTGAAATCAACGGTGACTATTTCCCCAGTATTGATATCAAAACCGATAGGAATCATTCCTTCTACCGCATTAAGCTTGCCTCCTTTTTTTACCCTCTCCATGATCATATGAAAGGGGAGTCGATAAATCTTTTGTCTGTTTTAAAGCTCGGTCTGCCTCGTAATCTTGTTTCTGTTGAGCAGACCAAAAGGGAGCTTCACCTGGATAATTGAAAAGATTAGCAAAATTTGAAACTTGTTGAGTTAGATCTTCTTTGTATTGAAACTGTGGATAGATCGTAAAACTACCTTTTTTAGCCATTTCAAAAATATGAGGAAATTCTTGGTAGAGATTGATGAGTTCTCCCCTGATATGGTCGCATTGTGATGGCATCATCAGTACCAATAACGAAGCTTAGGTTCTTCAAGCGCTCTGCAAAGACAGGTTGAGCTCTGACAACCGATAATTCTCTATTAGTCCTGCTAGTAATCTTTTTCCTCAGATGAAGAGCCTATAAGGCGAGTAATGCGACTTTCTAAGGTCTGTAAATCAATGATCAGTGAGGAAAGTTCTCGCATCCCCATCGATTTCTTCAGTCCCTATTTCTAAATAGGGCCTCGTTTGGTGAGTCAAAAGCATCTATTTTTGCTGTCACTGATGTCATATTTCTTCTTTTTCTGAGAAGGATATCTCTTACATCAATCTTTCTCAGTGACTGAATTCCTTCATCCTCTTTGTAAATGTCAATTTGATATACTCAGACTTTTCTTTATCATAAATGCTTTGCCTTTAGAGGATCCTGGGTTTTGGGAATGCGATAATTCTGAGCAATAATGTAGCCTTCCTTCTGCTGACATCACCAAACATATCAATGGCTAAGCAAAAATTTCCGATTTTTGAAATCTCTTACCTGCCCATAGGCGATTTGATATTTTGGACTGGCTCAGTCTAGCATCTTCCTCGTTCCTAGTTGCAAGATGAGGGACGAGAGAGATTGATAGTAGACATGATATGTCACAAAAGCGAATAGAAAGAAACTCGATATTTTCAGGATTTTTGAGACGTGTTTGATTCATATTTTTCCCTTTATAAAACTATAATAATACCATTTTATCATACTTTTCTTTGTATGGCAGGAAGTTTACAAAATGATATAATAGTCCATAAATCTATCTAAAAAGGAGAATAGGATGAAAAAGATGAGAATTTCTCGGCAAATGTAGTTGATGCTTTGGCAACACTGGTCATTTTATGGTCGTTGGTGCTTGTTCTTCTTTTTCACAAAAGAAGCTGCTTTTTGTGGTCAAAGGAACGAAATTATACCTATAAAGGAAAGAATCAGCGTCTAACTGATTTATACCACAACTATTGGTGAGACCGAACCAGAATTCCTATGATTGCTCTTTCTTTTTAAAGAGAGCGAAGTGGAGTCCGTATGATTTTGCTGTTGGACGGAAATTTCTAGCATTTCAGGATTCCAAGCAGTATGAGAAACACTGAAAGCAAAGGACAAGGAAAGAATACTTCCGAATTCGTTATTACAAACTGGGACAAGAAAAAGGAGAAGAGCAGACGATTGATGTCTTGAAACTGGTTCAAGATATGGGCTATGTCACCATAGAAGGCAAGATGGATAATCTTATGTATTCTGATGGAAAGATGAATATGTCAAAATCCAGATAAAAAGACAATGATGAAATCTATGTAAACCTAACCAGTAAAAAGATAGCACAGCCCAAAGAGACGATTCATTTCGGATATGGAGGGCTCTATCGAGTACTTTCAAGTCCATCATTTATTACAGGGATATATAAGGATGATAGTGAAAATGTAACTACGGATTGGCCCACTTTGTTTAGTTACAAAAAGAACGTTACCAATCACGTATAACGGATGGCGATTCTGATGATAGCCTTAGGAAACCAGAGGATAGCCTCTCCTCTCAATATTGAAAAAATACGGCTATATAGTAGTTTTAAAAGAAAACATGACCCTCAACGATAGCATCACCCTAACAAAAATGTTCATCCCCCGATGCCAGCTCTTTTACTGGAGTATTGGCAAAAAGTATACAAAGAGTGGCAAAGAAGAAATAATCCGTACGGAAGAAGAGTTCAAGCAAGTCATTAAGGAGGAAGCCATTGAAAAAGAATTTAAAAGATTGATACGGACAAGAGAAAAAGTTTCATGGTGCTTGTATGTTTCTAGTGGTCTCGTCTTTGTTTTTCTACCGAAATCTGAAGCTCATCTCAAAGGCTTTTACGCCAATCGTAATTTTGGGGAGATTAAGATAACTGGCTTTTCCCCGGGCTGAAGAAAATTGGGGCATAGATGTCAATATACCTATACTGAAAACATTAAGGACAAAACCATCTCTGTCCCTGTAAAAATCGGTCCGCTTCAAACAATTAGTCATGCCTTATTACGACAAGATGGATATAGACAAGTGGAGGAACCCTATATATGATGAATCTATGAGAGTATATGCGCCAATTCTTGAAAAAGCTTTAGAAATCAACCCTGAGCGGACTAAATTGGAAGAGTCTCTGACGAGAAAATTAAATCAGGCTTCACACCTAAAAGGGGGAACTGTTAAGCTGAGAAGCACTTATCTGGACCAAAATAGATTTGGTAAAGGTGAGCTCTGCTATAGCGATCGTATGGAAGATGCTGTTAGCAATAACCATTCTATTCTTGAAGAATTGTACAATGTGCCTTTAAATGATGCCTTGTCACATAATGCAGTCTATGTTCAAATTATCTTGCCAGAAGAAAGATACAAGGAACATTTTTATCTAAGAGACCAAATCCAACAGTTACTAGAACAATTAAGCTTACCTGATGGAACCTATGTCTTGGAGACTATTGATGAAACTAACGGTGATTTTGTTGTGGTTGAGCAAGGAAAAATTATAGAAGGAGATAGACATGTCAGACAATAAAGAGAAGGAAAGCAGGTTTCTCTTGTCAAATTGATTATTGATTGTATTTTATCTGGTCATCCTTGGCCTACCCTTTTTAAACGATCGATCACTTTCAATTTATCTTTTTCAAAACGAGGATTCTATCTTTTTGGGAAAAAGATTTTAGAAATTTAACTGTTTTCTATTTTTAACTTGTTTTTACCTTATTTTCCATTTTGCCTGCTCTAGCTATTTTATTCAAATCCATTTTTGAAAAAGAGAGGCTATCCTTTTATAGCAAGCCTACAATCCTTTCTAGTATTCATAGCTAGTTTTATCTTCATGATGTACGCCCTGTTTTCTCATCACTATTCAAAGGATATTTATAGGCTAGATTAGGGCGTTCTCTTGTCAAATCATTTTTCTAATTTATATTTTTAATGATTTGCTGCTTTCTGAGAGCTAGAATTAAAAGTAAAAATCAGAGCATTAGATAGCAAGGTATGATTCCAGAGGCGTCATACCTTTTTAAATTTCCTTACGAGCTATTCCAACCATCCAAGTCCAGTCGGATTTGGCTTTTTGAGTATGCAAAAAGATCTACCCAAGTGGATAGATCCTTATTTTCTTATAATTTACCAGCTACTGCATCCAAGAGTTCTTGGATCTTGGCTTGTTGCTTCCTCCTGCCATGGCCATGTCTGGTTTACCACCACCACGTCCATCGACGATTGGAGCCATTCTTTGACAAGGTTTCCTGCATGCACATCTTTTTGTCTTGCTAGCTACGAGGACATTGACTTTGTCACCGATAGCTGCGACTAGGACAAAGCAAGTCAGAGTAGTCTTTTTGTTTCCAGTTATCCGCAAAGGTACGAAGGGCACCTGCATCTGATACAGAAACTTGACTAGCGATGTAACGGTGGCTGTTGACTTCCTTCACATCCTTGAAGACATCGCCTGCAGCTGCAGCTGCAGCTTTTTCTTTCAACTCTGCATTTTCTTTTTGCAATTGACGAAGTTGCTCTTGAAGACCTTCGACCTTGTGAGGTACTTCCTTGAGTTGCGGTACTTTCAAGGTTGCTGCTACTGCTTTCAGAGCGTCCTCTTGTTCGCGGTAGGCTTCAAAGGCTTCCTACCAGTCACTGCCAAGATACGGCGAGTTCCTGATCCGATTCCTTCTTCTTTGACAATCTTGAAAAGGCCAATCTCAGAAGTGTTGCCAACGTGGGTACCACCACAGAGTTCCACTGAGTAGTCACCAATCGTAACGACACGGACTTCCTTGCCGTATTTTTCACCAAAGAGGGCCATGGCTCCCATTTCTTTAGCTGTGTCAATATCCGTCTCAACAGTTTCCACTGCGATTGCTTCCCAGATTTTCTCATTGACTTGTTGTTCAATGGCGCGCAATTCTTCAAGAGTTACTGCTTGGAAGTGTGTGAAGTCAAAGCGGAGGAATTCTACTTCGTTTAGAGATCCTGCTAGAGTTGCATGACTTCCCGAGGATATTATGAAGGGCTGCATGGAGCAAGTGAGTCGCCGTGTGGTTCTTCATGACACGAAGACGACGATTGGTATCGATCGCCAATGTATATTCTTGGTTCAAAGCAAGTGGTGCAAGAACTTCAACAGTATGGAGTGGTTGTCCATTAGGTGCTTTTTGAACATCTGTCACTTTCGCTACGACGTTTCCTGCAGCATCCAAAGATTTGACCGTGGTCAGCTACTTGTCCACCCATTTCAGCGTAGAATGGAGTCTCTGCAAAGATGAGAGAGGCAGTTCCTTCTGAAACAGCTTCAACTTCAGCATTGTCCGCTACGATAGCCACCAGCTTAGAAGGCAATTGGCTGGCATTGTAGTTAAAGACACTTTCTACTGTGATATTTTGAAGGGTTTCATTTTGCATACCCATTGAGCCACCCTTAACAGCTGACGCACGCGCACGTTCTTGTTGCTCTTTCATGGCAGCTTCAAAACCTTCACGGTCCACAGTCATACCCGCTTCTTCAGCGATTTCTTCTGTCAATTCCACTGGGAATCCGTAAGTATCGTAGAGTTTGAAGACATCTTGCCCCGCGATAACGTTTTGACCTTTTTCTTTCAAGTCAGCTACGATGGTTTTCTGCAAAGTGTTGACCTGAGTGAAGAGTACGGGCAAATGACTCTTCTTCGCTCTTAACGATTTTTTCAATAAAGTCACGTTTTTCAAGCACTTCTGGGTAGTAACTTTCCATGATTTTTCCAACAGTTGGAACGAGCTTGTAAAGGAAAGGCTCATTGATACCCAATTTTTGACCATGCATGGAAGCACGACGGAGAAGACGACGAAGAACATAGCCACGGCCTTCATTTCCAGGAAGGGCACCATCACCGATGGCAAATGAAAGAGAACGGATGTGGTCAGCGATAACCTTAAAGCTCATATTGTCGCCATCTTGGTCGTAGACCTTACCAGACAATTTCTCAACTTCACGAATGATTGGCATGAAGAGGTCTGTTTCAAAGTTTGTCTTAGCCCCTTGGATAACGGCCACCAAACGCTCCAAACCAGCGCCCGTATCAATGTTCTTGTGTGGCAATTCCTTGTATTCGCTACGAGGAACAGCAGGGTCTGCGTTAAATTGTGACAAAACGATGTTCCAGATTTCGATATAACGGTCGTTTTCGATATCTTCTGCAAGCAGGCGAATACCGATATTTTTCTGGGTCAAAGGCTTCTCCACGGTCAAAGAAAAATCTCTGTATCTGGTCCAGAAGGTCCACACCGATTTCCCAGAAGTTATCCTCGATTGGAATCAAAGTGACTTGGGTCCACTCCTACTTCAATCCAGCGGTTGTAAGGAATCTTTATCGTCTGGATAGTATGTCATATAGAGTTTTTCAGCTGGGAAGTCAAACCATTCAGGACTTGTCAAAAGTTCATAAGCCCAAGTAATAGCTTCATCACGGAAGTAATCTCCGATAGAGAAGTTCCCCAACATTTCAAACATGGTATGGTGGCGCGCAGTCTTCCCTACGTTTTCAATGTCGTTTGTACGAATCGCTTTTGCGCATTGGTAATGCGTGGATTTTCAGGAATAATGGTCCCATCAAAAATATTTCTTGAGAGTTGCTACCCTGAGTTGATCCATAAAAGAGTTGGGTCGTTTACTGGAACCAAGCTGACTGATGGTTCTACAGAGTGGCCTTTCTTGCCCAGAAATCTAGCCACATTTGGCGAATTTGAGCACTTGACATTTGTTTCATTTTATTTTCTCCTTAAATCTTTTAATGTTTTTATGATGAACTTTCCAGCATCTCCACGTAGTCAATGGCGACGCAGAGGAAATGACGAGTCTGCATAAGAGTCTTCATAGACGGTTTACGGTGTAAGTCGAGGTTAAATGGAAAAATCTCTTTTTCGAATCTCGGCGACAAGCTGATCACGATCATCCAGCAATTTAAAATTTAAATCCCAGATATTACCCTCGATACGAAGGCCTAAATCATCAAAACTCATACTTATCACGGAAGAAGGTCAGTTTCTTGCGAATATAAAAGCTTGTCCCGTCACTGAGCTTGATTTCAAACCGAGGCAAAAATGTTAGAAAGATTTTTGCTGATCTGGCTAACTGTCTGTCCTTGGGCATCATAGATGGTGAAACTCTTCGGAATCTGGAAAAATGATCCTTCTACTTGGTAATCTATGTTACCTCGATCGTCCTTGATATCAAAGCGTTCGCCACCTAGGCGAAATTTCTGTTTGACAAGATAGGTCTTCATCGCTTTTACCTCAGAGTCAAGATAAAAGACAAGCTCTTTGTCTGAAGGGCGAAAAACCGCGGTACCACCTTCATTCAATGAACTTGTCATTCTCATTAGCTATTTAGTTTGAAACATGAGTAGCATGAATTTTCCTCTCACATGGCTCGCAGCACCGCCAATTCTCTGAGCTGAGATTTAGAAAATCAATTCTCAATAATTTTATTATACTGACTTCTTGGCTTTTCGTCAAGCTTATTCTGCTGCAGGAGCTGGGTTTTATTCAGTATGAGCAGCTTCTGACTTGCTTTCTTCTGAGCTTGAAGCCCCAGATTTTTGCTTCTTCCGGAGCTAGAAGATTGTGATTTCTTTTTCTTCTGAACTAGAAGACTGAGACTTGCTTTTCTTCTTTAGACGATGAGCTAGAAGTATCCCCTTCTACATATTGGGCAAAGACATTTTGGAAAGCTGGATCCTTCACTTTCAGATTCGCTTCCTTCAATTCTTTAGAAATAACAGAACGAATAAAGCTTGCATCGTTTTTGTTTTTGAGTCAGGATTCTCTTTTAGTTGTTTCTTGTAATCTGTCCATTTTGCAGATTTTTGAGTTTTCTTCACCAATTTAACAATGTAGTAACTTGCTGAATAGTTCTGCTTACCCTCGTACAGTAATCACATCAGAAACACCATTTTTCTTCTAAGGCAAAAAGTAGCTTTTTAACGGCATCCTGCAACTGTTGTTGAGGTTGAATCAAATTTCCACCTCGCCACCCTTATCTTTTTGTGTCCTTGTCGGTTGAGTTTTCCTTGGCCAACTGACCAAAGTCTGCTCCCTCAGCCTTGGCTTTTTCAAGCACTTCCTTAGCCTTTTCTTCACTGTCTACCTTGATAATTTGAGCTGTTACTTCTGGTGTATACGTTTCAAAGAGCCTTGTAGTTGTCATCTGTCAGCTCTTTTTCAGCTGCTTTCTTAACAGCGTATTCAACCAATTTATTTGCGCGGATCTGGTCTCTGTAGGGCATCTTCTGTCATTCCGCTTTGAGCAAGAACATTTTGGAAGGCAGAACCATAAGCGGATTTCATTTTTCAAAGCTTCTTCAACCTCTTTATCCGTTACTTTTTGCCATACTTTTTCTTTCAAAAACTTGCTTAATGGCCATTTGAAGCAAGACTTGTTGAGAGGAACCATTATTTTTACTTGATCGTAAAAATTCACTTACTGTGATTGTCTCACCTTTCATTGTCACAATATCTTTTATCTTTTTGCTGTTTGTGAACATGCTGCTAAAAGCCACTACAGAAAAGAGAGTTACTGCTCCTGTAAGGATCTTCATTGTTTTATCTACTCCTTCAATAAATTCACTTTGTCTATTGTACCACAAATCCAACTTGATATCTTAATTTTTCCTAAAAATTTGGAATTTGAGAAAAAGTGAAGGGATTATTTTTCTAATCATAAGCAGCCCATCTCCTAAAGGAAGCAAGCTCGCAGTCAAATCTGACTGTCCAAAGTTGCGTCAAACAGGCTATGCAAGCCACGGTAAATAGCTCGTTGGCTGCATAATGTCCTCAAAAGGCTTGGCAACATCGCCGCCTTGGAAGACATCGTCAATCAGGACCAGACCACCGAGGATTGAGGGCGCTTGAGAACCTGAGGCAGAAAGACCACATACTTGGACTTGGCAGAGTCCATAAAGACAAGGTCGTAGGAATCCTCCAGTGTCTCAAGCAAATCCACCGCATCGCCTTCCAGCGGGGCGATCTGCTGACAGCTGTCATACTTAGCAAAAATTAGCCTTAGCAAGCTCAATCATCTCTGGATTGCGGTCAATAGTCGTAATCTGAGCCTGAGGCGCATGTTCCGCCATCAAAAGGGCCGAAAAACCGATAGCCGTCCTGATTTCTAAAATCTTCTCTGGCTGCAGGCTTTCGAGTAGCAGGCGGAAATAAGCTACTGTCTCATGGGGAATCACGGGCACATTTTTCAGCTCTGGCAAAATCCTCCAGCTCCTTGAGTCCACCAGAAACTGGCTGGAGTCGTTGTCTCATAAAGTCTACAATCTCTTCTTTGACCACTGGCCGACGCATATTGGGATTAGAGTTTTGATTATAAGTCTCGACCATCTTATGCCAGTCCCAACTTTTTCTACCAAAGGCTTCGAATCTCGTCCAGACGACGCTCAAAAGACAGCAAAAGCAGCATTTAGGTAGTCTTCTTTTTCCATATCTACACCTGCTTTTTGATGACATTGAGCGGATAGTCAGAGTTCCCAGCTTTCAAATAGTCCAGATACTTGTCCTTGTCTTCCTGACTGCCATGGACAATCTTTTCAGCCAAGGCAGAAGCGGCTGCAAAGCCTGTCGAATAATGGAAAACATAGTAATCATAGTAGAAATGCGGAATCCGAGCCCATTCGTACTGAATCTGCGGATTATCCTCTTTTTCAGTCCATAGTATTTCTCGTTCAAGTCAGCGTAGAGTTCATTAGAAACTCGCTGGTCAAAACTTGACCTTCTTGGTCAGCCTTGTGGATAGCGTGCTCAAAACTCCGCAAACTGGGTTTGACGGAAGACCGTTCCTCGGAAGCCATCTAAGAAGTGATTGAGAATAGCAAAGCGGGTAGCATCGTCTTCTACTTCTTCAAAGAGCTTCTCTGTCAGGATATTTTCATTGGTCGTTGAAGCAATCTCAGCTAGGAAGATAGAGTAGTCTCCAGTAAACATAAGGCTGGGTCTCACGAGTATAGCTGGAGTGCATACTATGGCCACTGTCTCGTGCACTAAGGGTAAATAGATTATCCAGTGTATCCTGCCAATTAAGCAACATAAAGGCATTGGTATCATAAGAACCGCCTGAGTATGCTCTGAGCGCTTGCCTTGATTTTCATGAACATCAATCCAGCGCTCTGAAAATGCTGTCTTCCTCAGCTCAGATAATCCTCACCAGAATAGCCAAAACTTCACTCAGACTTAGCCAAGACTTCCTCATAAGTGAACTTGTAGTCTGTCTCTGACAAAGGTATGTATCACATCCTGACATCTTCAAGTCAGAAATACCTAAAATCTCGCTCGTAAAGCGATATAACGCTGCAAAAGAGGCAAATGCTTATTGAGAGCTGAAACTAAGCTATCGTATACACTTTCTGGAATAAAGTCAGCTGACAAGGCTGCTTCACGGGCAGATGAGAACTTGCGGACTTTCGCAGTATGATGCGAGACCTTGACATTGGTCTGCAGAGTCTTAGCATAGGTATGCTGATACTGCTCGTCATGCGCTGTAGAGAGCCTCATAAGCTTCCTTACGGACTTCTCGGTTCTTAGACTCAACTAGGGTAATATAGTTACCGTGGCTGAGCTGAACTTCATTTCCATCATCGTCATGCACCATCGGAGAGACGATATCTGCATTATCCAAAAATAGAAAGGGTTTTCGCCCGCACCCAAAAATTTCACCAGCACCGGCCAATAGCTCCTCTTCGCGCTGTGTCAGGATGTGAGCTTTTCTTTTTCAAAAGTTTGTCAAAATAATGCTGATATCAGCTGCAGGGCTGGCTGCTCAGCCAAAAAGCTTGGTATTGCTCTTCTGTAATCGCCATAAATTCGGGCTCGTAGAAGGCAAAAGCTTTGGCCCAAAATCGCTGTAAAGGTCATGCCTTTAGCCTGATACTCTTGGTACTTAGCCACACGTGTATCTGAGGTCATTCTTCATGTGAGCATAAGAATAAAGCTTTTCAATACGACGCATCAAGTCCAACTGGATTTCAGTCGTTGTTAAGAGACTATCCGCTGAATCCAGCAAATGCCCAACCAGACCAGCTGCTTTCTTCACTTCTTCTGAAACCTGCGCCAACTCCGCTTCAAAGGCTTCATCTGTTGGGAAAATGGTTGTCAAATCCCAAGTATATTTTTCTTCAATTTCATTTCTTTGTTTTGCCATAGAAATTTCCTCCATCTTTTTCTATTTTGTATCATAAAAGTGGGGAAATCACTCATAAAATACTGGTGGATAGATAATTTGGAAGCTGCTTATCAGCCTGATAATAGCGATGAAAGTGCTGGTAATAGGACGTCAAGTCTCTTGTTATTTGGCAAAAGGAGCTGGCTTGAACAGGCCGAACCTGCGGATAAAAATCCTCTACTGACTTGGTCAGAAGATTGTCTCCTTTCTGATAGAGCTGGGCTTGGAGCTTCATCCAGCAGGCTGCTGGTAATAAAAGCTGCTGACGAACATAGCGACAAATCTCTGGATCCTGCCGCGCCAGATAACTTTCTATCCCCTGCTTCTGAAAAGGCTTGACCAAGACGGATAAAAGGCAGCGATTGACCAAAAGGAAAGGATTTGACCTTGTACTGAGCTCGCCCATGCAAGTCCTCGTGAATGAGATGTTTAAGCCAGAAGCTCCTGCTTTTTCTCATCCAATTCCCAAAGATGAAAGCCCATATTTTTGACTAAAAATAAAGAAAGTCCTTTTTGCAGTTTCGTCGGTGACTGTTTTTAACCATAATTTTTCTTGCCTAAGAGCCAGAGAACTTGATAGCCATGCTGCCGATAGGACAGCGTCCTTTCTCAAGTCGTTCCTGACTAAGAGGACTGCATTGAACCTCCAGAGCTATGCGACCATCTACCATGAGGTCGGCAATCTGCCTTATCTCAGGTAAAAAGGCCTCCACCTGAATCTCTTGGCTTTGCTTTCCCCAGCTATAAAGAGCCAGCTTTCAAGTTCAAATGCTCCGCACTTTCATTTTCCGTGTAGAAACGAACAATTTTCAAGAAATATGAGGCAAAATGCGGTCGCATGATCTTCACTTTTTGAAGCGGACCGCTCCAGAACAGGCCGGACAAAGGTTTGTTCGCCTAGAGACGGCTGATTTTCCATCGCATTCAGCAAAAATCCCTCTTTACTCGCAAGCAACATGAGTATTTCCCTTTCAATATAATGTACTTTTATATCTTTATTCGTAATTAAAAAGCCAAAGAGGGCTTGTGAAATGGAACGAAGTATTATCTATTCTCTCCCTTATGTAATCTCCGCAAACAAAAACGAGCTGAAAAAGTTTCCAGACTCGTTTTTCCTTATCAAATAAATTCTGATTCTCAGGAACTTTCAAAAAGAGAGCAAGCAAGAGCACTAGACCTATAATTGCTGCCAACATGAAAATTCATACTACCTGGCCAAAACCATCTAAGATAGACCCTGACATATTCTGTATGAAAATTGTTCCTAGATTTCTCCCTGTCTGTAGTAATGCAAAAAGCGGTCACCAAATATTTTTCATCTACTAGAATTTGCTACGATGCGCAGACTAAGCATAGTCAGTACCATGCCAGAAGCATGCTTGGAAAGCAGAGTGACTACGATTTTCGAGCCTCAAGCCAAAGTTCAAAGCATAAACCGCATACTGAAAAAGCATCATACCTAAGCAGATATAGAGCAACTTTTTGACAGCTATCTTATCCATGAAAAGATAGGACAAAAGATCAGGGTCTCACAGGTACAGAAACTGCGACAACCGTCGTTGCCCAATCAACACTTAAGCCACTGGATTCTAGCATGGAAGAATATAGGTATAGCCTAGTTGCCCACACCAGAGTAAAGGGCAACAAGGAAAAAGATAAAAAGATAGGTTCTGTTTTTAGTATAGCTGAAAAGAGCGAATGGCCTCGTTTTCAGTGTCTTTTTGAGTCAACCTATCCGTTTTGGGATTCATGCCAAGAACTCCTAAAATACTCAGCATCATGGTCCGACAAAGACCAGATAGATGGCCTGGGGAGAAATATTTTTATAAATCAAAACCTGCCAGCTGTGGAACCAATGGCATAACCGATCGTTCCCCAAATTCGATTTTCCCATATTTACTAAGGACTTTGGGTTGCAGTACATCCATCACGGTGCCCACCCCATTGATGAGCATCAAGACAAAACTATACCAGATAGCTAAGAGCCTAGATTATCAGCCTCCATGAAAAAGATGTCTCCCGGGATAATCAGGAAAAACTGATAAGCGAAACCCTCTTGATGCTGTAGCGTATCGTTCTAACAGCCCCATGATTGGCTGAGCCAGCATGGAAAGAGAAAGAAGCTGATCGACGATAGATACTTGACCAGCCGTGTAGCCCTTATCCAGCATATAAACGGATATCAAGGTCGAAAAACAATGAATTGGACAGAAAATAAAAATTATACATCAAAAATAAGCAAAATAGCTATTAGAAACTTTTTCCCCATCATCAAAACCTCTCAAAAATAGAATAGAGAGTGGGACGAAATCGGTAATTCGTTTAGAATTCGATTTCGTCGTCCTACCTCCGCACTGATTGAGTAGGGATGTAAAAGCTGATGAGAATCGGCGTAGAGACCCACTCAACCACTGCGTCTTGCTCGACAATCCAAGAGACAATTGAGGAGGCTAGGACTTTTTGTCCCAGCCTCTATCTCAACTTTGCAAAATAAGCACAAGCCTTTATTTAAATCTTTGCTTTCTAGCTCTTGCTTTAGCTTTTCTCGATTTCCGATTCTCAATATAGAAAATCAGAACAATAATGACAATTGCAGAGGCAATTAACCAGCGGTTTGCTTAGCGAGTCACTATACCAAGTTTTATTATTTTCTTTCTTAGTGACTTCTTCTTTGGCAGACTAGAACAGAAGCATCTATTTCCTCCACTTTCATCTCATCAGAGATCTTTGGAGAAGCGTGTACAGATCATTTCCAGCCTTCAAGACACCATTCTCAACTAGGTTTTGCCTTCATCTTTTTGATTGTCGCATAAAAATCTTCATGGCAGATTGTAGTTTTTCCATCAATCTCCTGCTTCCCTTTAGAGAACAGTTTCTTGTACTCGTAGTCAGCATGCAGATTTTTCGATCGAGGCATTTCCAAATGGGTGGCGGTAATATTCACCATCTTGATCAGACCAGTCACCAACGCCCATGATAACGCCAATCACGCGTGGTTTCCGCGCTTGACGAGTTGCAATGTGGTTGAAGGCACCGTTCGGACTTGAACCCGTCTTCAGACCATCTACCCCTCAGAGCGTAGCGAGCACCAGCAGTGAGTAATTATAAGTCTCAAACGTTTCTTCATAAGGCGTGCCAGCCTTGACGGTCACTTTAGCCTGATTGGTATAGTTTAAAAATATCTGGATAGTTTTTACAAAATTATAAGCTAAAACTCCTAAATCACGCGCAGTTGTTTGGTTGCTAGCGTGGTTATTATATCTTTGAGGAGTATAGTAACCTTTAAAAGGAAAACCGCTGCGGCACCACTGGCATTAAACCATTTGGTGTTGGTCATGCCTAGTTCCTGCGCTTTCGCGTTCATCTTATCCAAGAAAGCATCGGGATCATTATCTGATAGATAATTTGCCAGCATCACTGTTGTTGTGCGTTAGAAGAGGGTACAACTATCATGGTAATCAGCTCAGAAACGGTATAATTGACTCCAGCCACGATTTTATTATTGGAAATTTCATAAATTTCCGCAACCGCCTGATCTTGCGGCGTCGCCTTAATCACCGTATCTAAACTGAGTTTTTCCTCTTTAATGGCTTCAAAAACCAAGTACAAGGTCATGATCTTACTCATGCTAGCTGGATCGCGAACCTCATCAATGTTATCCTGCCATAGTATATCGCCCGTATTTCCGTCAATCATCAAAGATGACTGGGACGATTGATTGCTTGTACATTTTCATTGGGATACATTTTTCGTGCCATATCTGCCATTCATCTGCCGCAGCAGAAAGCGGTGATAGAAAGGCAGACAAAATCAGTCAAACACCACTTTCTTTTCTTCACATTTTATCTCCATTCATTTCCTAACTAGCATATGTATATATAATCATGTTTTGATAAATATAAAAATCCTACCTAAAAATTAGATAGGAAATAGATTGTTAAGCTTCTAATAAACAGAGCTTCTTTTGTCTGCAATAATCACGACATCTTCATGGCCTGAAGGGCGCTAGCTGCACCGTTTCTGTCACCTCTCCTCGGACTGTTCCTGCGATGGCTTGAGCTTTTAGAAGCGCCATAGGCAAGGGATGATTGATTTTGCATCTAAGATATTCCGAATTCCATTGAGATGGCTTGAGTCGGTACGTCCTCAGTTTCTCAAAGGCGGAGCGTTCGCTTGGATAGTTGACTGCTCCAAATCGACAATATGGACAGTGCTATCAAAACTAGTTCGTTCATTAAAGCCAATATGCCCATTGGGTGCAATTCCCAAAATGCAAATCCACTGGATGATCAGCCAAGACTTGATTGTAGCGTTTCACTTCTGCTTCCATATCTTCTGCTGCACCGTTTGGCAGCTTTCTTTTGAAAAGGCTTTTTATTAAATAACTGCTCATTCATAAAGTAACGGTAAGACTGGGGGTTATCTTCTCGAAAAGTCCCATACTCATCCAAGTTTACACTGGTCAGCTCTGACAAATCTAGGTCACTGGCAGTGATTTGACTGTAAAGAAACTCAATTGGGCTACTTCACTGTGCCAACCCCAATGTGGCTGAGCTAGCTTTTTCTTTCAAGATTTCTAGCAGCTTTGCAGCCTTCTACTTGATTCTCAACTACGGAATAACTTTCATTCTAGTTCTCCTATTTTCTTGATTGATTCTTATTTTGCTATGATATAGACCAATGTCAAGTAGATTCTACTTAATCCAAATTTTTACTGAGAGACTTAGTCAAATCATGAGTATAAGCAAAGCTGTACTGTGCAATTAATCTACTAAGGTGCCCTTTTGCCGCTGGGCTTTTCTTACATCTCAGTTTGCCCAACCTAGTATGCTTGAGAATTTTTCTTTGTCAATGTTCCTACACTTGCCGCCTACTATATTTGGATCATGAGAACTATTTTGAGGAGATGAATACATGCTGCGATTTTGGTTTCACTTTGCGGAGAGGACTGATTGCTCAAACCCCCTCTGGACCAGGCGAGACTCTTCTCGCCTACTCATTGAATCGATCGGAAACTGGCCCAGTTGTGACCAACATGTTTGACAGCCATTGATAACAGGCCAGGTGATGCCTTGGTTGTGAGTATGTACCCACCCGCGTCCTACCAGCCCGCCTTTGTGGAGTTGACCAAGCCTGCGACAAACCGAAAGCGGCCGTAGTCTGAGCTCCTACTCTTTGACATGCAAGGAGACTTCTGGGAGGCCTGGCTAAAGCCTACCAGGCGACTCTCAGAGTCGCAGACGCGTGTTTCTTTCCGGTGATGGCCGTTTTTGCTGCCACCGTTACAGAAGAGCTGGGGCACGGTGGACCGGATCGTTCGCTTTGATTATCAGGACATTTTCTTGGAGTCCTAGAAAGTTTGGGTGGAAATGCCCTACCGCCCTATATCCACGAAGCTGAGAGACCGTGAACGCTGCAGACGGTCTATGCTGAAAGAAACGGCTCCGCGCTGCTCCAGCCGCTGGCCTCCATTTCACCAGAGGAATTGCTGGATAAAAGGTGCGCACAAAGGCGTTAGCTCGTCTACCTGACGACTGCATGTGGGGCTTGGGGAACCTTTCACGTCCTGTATCAGTTGACAACTTGGAAAGAGCATGGGATGCATTCCGAATTTTTACAGTTTGTCTGCAGAAGAAGCTGGCTGAGACCCTGCACGCCAAGTCCAAGGCAAGCGGCCACCCGCATCGTTGCTGTCGAGCACCACTTCTATCAGAACGTGGAAACAATCGACGGCAAATTCGAGGTCGATCACATGCATCAGACTCTGGCTGGACCAATATTTTATCAAACCGGGCTGTCGGTGGAAGATTGTCGATGCGCGCTACCGACGACTTCCGCTCACCGTCAACTAACTTGTCATGCTGGTATCGGCTTTTTGCTGGACGCCAGCTGACACTGCGAGCTATGGGCGTACTGTCGCCCAGGCGCTACCACCGCTTCTTTGACTTTGGCGACTGTGTTTATCAAAGTAAATACCGGGTGAATCTGTGAGATAAAAATCGAAAGTAGGCATCGCCTCATCCGCTCCCTCATCATGGAAAGGGTCCATGCCAGCAGGAACTCCAAAGAACTACTGGAAGCAAACGGCGTCCATTGTCCACCCAGTCTACTCTCTCTCGTGACATGCAAAACTCCTCAATCTAGTCAAGGTAACTGAAAACGACCAACAGATCTTACTATGCAATCATTTAACAGCATCGCCCCTTCTCGTTGGGAAAAAGACTGCGCTTCTATATGAGATGCCCTCCGTCATGCTCCGCCCCGTTCAGCATCAAGTCGTCATGAAAACCTTACCCGGACTAGCCCAATCTTTTGGTGCCATTTTGGAAAGGCCGCTCTGGAATTACCCCAGATTGCTGCCACAGTCTGCAGGAGACGATGTCTGCCTAATCATCTGCGAAGATAAATCGAAGCTGCTATCAGATGGCTGATAAACTCAAAATTTTGCTTTGTTTTCTTTGAGTAAATGACAAAAGAGTTGGAAAATCGACTCTTTTGTCATTACAACAAGATGCCAAGAAAAGGTGAGTAGAACTAATATCTATACTAGCAATTTTACTCCTGCCAAGCGGAAAATAGTCTCAGCATAGATATCCATCGCACGACCGAGATCTTCCAAGGCGACTCGTTCGTGGCCTGATGTGTTCCGTCTGCTCTACACTGGGAAAAGAGCCCCGAGAGGCCACACAGATTTTGGCATGGTTCGAGCGAAAAGTTGCCCGCAGCAGGACATAGCTGGACTGGTATCGCCAGTCTTTTCGCGATAGATGATAGCCATCAGGGTTGACACAGCCAGTTCCGCTGTCGCCAGGTACATAAAGCGGAGGCCAGATGGTCAAATTCTTCGCTGGTCAAGCTGGTGGCGCCCAGCAATCTCCGCTGGTTGTGCTACTGGCTGTCTTTTATCCGCTGAGACGGGAATCGAATATCAATGCGGATTTTCAGACTTTTCTGAGTTCGGTGTCAGACCTGCAATGTTGAGGAGAGTCTGCTGCCAGACGGTTCATCTGAAATGTCACCAAATAATAAACGGCTACCAGTCGCATCTTCTCCCACCGCTTCTGCAATAAAGGCCCAGAGCAGGATGGAAGGCTTGTAAAGCTACCGAAACTGTCGCTAGCCAGCGAACAATAGCAGTGATACCTTCAGCACCATCCTTGGCATGCCAAGATGAACCGAGAACAGTGACTTGTTGGTCGTGTTTGTTCGTAGTCAAAAGCAGCTGCCTGCAAACCTGCCACGACCGAAAGCTCCAAAGTTCTTCCTTTGATGAGCAGGCGCTTGCCGAGGCACAACGATAAAAGAGCTGCTCCTGCTTCTGGCTCCAGCTGATCTGAACCCGGGCCGTACAGCTTGACCTGTAGAGGGCCTTTTTCAGCCTTAGGTCAGAGAAGAGGACGAATCTGGTGCAAAGCCCGGCCACGTTGCTGTTCTTCTAGTTCATTTGTGCACGCCCGCCCACAGCGCCAAAAGTGTCTCTTCGTCCGTACCAAAGATAAGCCAGGCCGCTTTTTAAATTTTACTCCGCTATCTAGCAGAGCCTTGACTGCGTAAAGGCAGTCATTGATGGTCGCCTTATCATCTTGGACGCCACGTCCGAAAGGATCCAGCCGTACGCGATGGTTGCCTCAAATGGCGGCGGGTCGCGCCGTCCGCCTCATCACCTGATGGAACAACATCCAAATGACCAGAGAACGGCCAGGAGCTCTGCTCCCTGACCGATTCTGCATATCCGTAATAACCTTTAGGGTCAAGATAGGTAGTGAAAACCCTAAAGCTCGACAAAATCTCTAAAGTTTTCTAGGACATCTTGAATTGCTTGTCCAAGGTGTTCCATTTTCTCCTTCATTGAGTACAGAGGGTAGGAAATCAAAGTCTTTAATGAGGGTAAGAAACTCATCTTTTAACATGATTTCGTTATACTATGTTTTCCTGGACTCCTCACTCATCTTTATGAGGAATGGAATGAGTTCCAAGGAGCAGGAGAGCAATGAGTCACTACAATGATAGCTACGACTAAGTTTGCCCATGAATTTCCACCAAGTACCAATGTTGATACGTCCAAGCGCAAAACTCCATACATACCTAAGATGTTGGTGCGATCAGAGTTCAAAGACACCTGAAACAGATTGGTAAGCAGTGATGATCAGCTACGGGACGTACATTGACCATTCTCCGAGCGGAGCCATGATACCCATAGTCGCTGGCAAGACCAGATGAAGATGGGATCCGAAAGGGTGACATGGGCAGATAGAAGATATAAGTCAAAACAGATAGAACACTTGTGAAGACAGACCCGCTCAGGCCTTCTTTACCCCAGTTGAGGATAGTATCAGTAATCATACCATCGTTCATGATAACTTGGATACCACAGTATTCACTCGCTACGATCAAGGCTACACTGGGCAAATCAGCAGCACCATTCATGAAGGCAGAGATAATCTTTATCCTCTTTAAGACCATAAACAACACCAACTAGGATACCCATGAGGCGAAGAGCATTGCGCCTTCTGGGAAGTACCAATACCCAAAGAGCAGCTGTAGATGAACCAACAATCTGACCGATAACTGGAAGACCAGTCAACAAGTATTTAAGTCTCCAAAGTATACCTAAAATCCTCCATGGAATGAAACTCAAGACCATCAAGACGAAAGTAAGAACAAGAGTACGAAGACATGTTTTTGTTTCTTAGTAAGAGTTGGATGACGTTTTCTTCGTCTTCACCAACGTTGAAGAGTTTCATATCTTCATCACGTAGTTGCATAGGTAAGGGACTTTAGTTGGATCTTTTTGATACTTATCCATGCATGAACAGACAAGTGCTAAGACCAGTTAAAGCAATCAGAAAATCACACGAAGGATAATCCTTGCCAAGACCTACCTGCAGTTGATGAAACAATACCTATCACCAAATGGGTTCAAGGTAGATGCAAACATCCAATCTGTAGACCAGAGCAAGATAATGGCAACCCCAGTCAGGCTATCAAAATCCAACAGCCATCATAACAGGCACAAGGAGAGGATAGAAGGCCATGGTTTCTTCACCCATACCATAAGTTGTACCACCGAGGGCAAACAAAGGCATGCAGAACCAAAATCAACATTTTTCGCGACCCTTGCTACTTCTGCACAATGAAGCAATACCAGTGTCAAGCGTACCAGTTTCGTGACAACACCAGAAACCACCAACCATAAAGATGAAGAAGGCTACATCGATCGCTGCACTTGTTTCCTTAATCAGCGAACCTTCCTCTGGATGAGCAAGCATAGCCCGAGTGGGTGCCATGAGAACATCCCAAATCCCTTGCGGATTTTAGGGGTTTGAGCTTTCATAAGCTACCATGCAAAGAGGCACACTGACAGCGGGATGATCAAGTCAACACTGCCGCCATGTAATGATCATCAACAAGACGGATGCAGATGAAGGCATCTTAAACCCTCGCTTTTTCACTCATTTGTTTTCCTCCTAATGTCTACAAAGTGCACCAGCCACTTTCTTAAAGTAAATATTTAAGAAAAACGCTCTATTTATATTTATTTTACATGGAGTCTAAAAACTAGTATGAAAATATCGCTTATTTTCAAAGAAATATTCTAACACAATAAGGACGTTTAGAAATACTATATATTTTACTAGTAAAATAACTTATTCTTTTCAATAATTGTTCCGCTTTCAGATTCGATCAAAAGCGCCAAGATTTCAAGGAAATGTCTGCTTTTCCTTCTGGACGACCATTTGACAAAGAGCGATAGCTGCTTCTACCCTTTAGGAAAGCATGCTGCCCGAGCAAATTGGTCTTGTTTGATATATTCTTTAGCTGGAGCAACATTCATGTTCAACTGCTTGGTCTGGTTTTGTTGTAGTTGACAAAAGACATAGTCTACACCAGTCAAGACGATAAAGAGGTCAGCTTCGACTAATTCCAGCCAAAGCGTTGAGAAGCAAAGTCCTTATCAATAACAGCTCAACACCAGCCAAATGACCGTTGTGTCTTCCTTGATGACTGGAATTCCGCCACCACCAGCAGCAACGACCACTTGACCAGCATTCAAGAGGGTACGAATTGTTTCGATTTCCTTGATATCAACTGGGTTTGGTGAAGCAACAACCTTGCGCCAACCGCAGCCAGCATCCTCTCTGAAGTCGCTCCGATCTTTTCAGCTTCTGCTTTTGCTTCTTCTTCTGAGTAGAAAAGGACCGATTGGTTTTGCTCAGTTGACCAGGCTGGGTCGTTCTTATCACCACAACAACATTGTCACAACTGAAAGCCACATCTTTTTCAGTGCCTTCATCCAAGAGAGCATTTTGCAAGGCATTTTGAAGCCAAAAACCGTGTACTGCTTCTGTCCATAACAACAAGTGAATCAGTAGGGGAAAGCAGGGTTTCTTTTTCAGAATCTGCTGGCCCTATGTTGCGAGCAAAGAGAGTTTTCCAACTTGAGGACCATTACACGTGGTGATGATCAAATCATCCCCATTTTTGATCAGTTTTCACAAGATGCTTTTAGCTGTTTCACAAAGCTTCCTGTTGAGCTTTGCTGACGGATCAGAAGATAGCATTTCCTCCCAAAAGCTACTACAATTTCGATTTGCCATAAATTCTCCTATCACATTCAATTGAATGCCTTTAGATTTCTGTTTAATAACTCCAAATTTTTATAAAGTAATTTCCATCATATAAAGAGGACTGGACAGCTATTAGTCCAGCCCTACGTAGCTGTCAGTATTACGGTTTATAAATTATACTTTTGGAATGTACAAGGTTGCCGAGTGTAGCCATAACAGCTTGATTGTGCATACGCGGTTTTCCGCTTGGTCAAAGTGGCGAGCGTATTTGCTGCGGAAGACTTCGTCAGTTACTTCATTTCTTCTACGCCGAATTTTTCAGCGACATCTTTACCGTAAACGTATTTGTATCGTGGATGCTGGCAGCAGTGCAGAAGATCAAGTCTTCATTGTCAGCTTTCTTCACCAAATTCCATACTTGTTGGGTAAGGTTTCAAAAGTGCAACGCGTTTCTGCGAATTTGTCTTCCTTCACCCATCGATACCCAGACGTCTGTGTGAAAGTACGTCTGCTACACGTAGCTTCATCCATCTTCAGTGATGCAGGATGTGCGCCGCTCTCTTTCGCAGGCCTTCTGCCAATTCAACGTCTTTTCTGGGAGAGTTCTTTTGGTGAGAAGATGTGACGTTCACGCCAAGGATAGCTCCTGTTACCAGCAAGGCTGTTAGCAACGTTGTTACGTCCATCCACAGTAAACCAATGTCAAAGCCTTCCAAAACGATCCAAAGTTTTCTTGAACTGTCAAGTAGTCAGCAAGCATTTTGAGTTAGGGTGCCATTCGTCGGTCAAACCATTCCATACTGGAACACCTGAAATTCTGCCAGTTCTTCTACCATGCGTTGGCTGCAAGCCGCGAATTCGATCCCGTCAAACATACGTCCCCAGATACTTTAGCTTGAGTATCTTCTGTGGATTCTTTCTTACCAAGCTGGATATCATTAGCACCAGGTATTCTGGGTGGCACCAGGTCGATAGCTGCTGTAGTAAAAGGCTGCGCGTACGAGTAGATGTTTTTCAAAACAAAGCGCAATATTCTTACCAGCAAGATAATGGTATTTGAATGTTGCGTTTCTTCAAGTCTTTCAAGTGAGCTGAAAGTCCGATTAGGTATTCTAATTCTGCACGGTAAAGTCTTTTTCTGCAGAAGCTACGTCCTTGGAATACTAGAATGTGTCATTCTGTTATTTCCTCTTTCTAGTTATTGAGAGATTTCCTATTGAGTAAAGTTGTCGACACAATTAAACTTCTTCACGTTCGAAATGGCATTGACATACAACGAGCGCACCACGACCGCTGAACCAATTCACTTCGCGGATCTTAATCAAACGAAAGTCCGTATTCTTCTAATTTCTTGTTGGTGACAGTGATTGCGGTCGTATACCACTACCACACGGGGATGCGATTGTCAAGAGTATTTGATCCGTCGTTCCATTGTTCACGAGCAGCTGCAACCACATTGCCATCACCACAAGGGATCAATGTAACTTTTTCAACACCAAGGTTTTCAGCAAGCAATTCAGCCAAATCACCTTTTTCTTCAACGATCTTCAATGCTTCGTTTTCACCATAGTTACAGAGAAGACGCGAGGTTGCCTTGGATTTCTGAGGTGGATGGTGAACTTTATCGTAGTCCACCATTGGACGATACTGTCAAGTGCATGAATTTACGGTTGTTCGCAAGTTCGAGGCCAATACTTTCTTGAAGCAACGTTCTTCTTGAGGATGTTTTACCAACAATTTTTCGATTGATGCTGGCATCTGTACGTTGTGAGATACCAACTGCCAAGACATCTTTAGAAAGGACCAATTCGTCCCCACCTTCGATACGAGTATCTTCTTCACGGTTGTATACCAAATCTACATTACCACCATATACTGGGTGATATTTGAAGATGTATTTACCATACAAAGTTTCACGGTTACGTGTATCAGCATACATGTGGTTCAATGATACTGCATTCCCAATTGTAGCAAATGGGTCACGTGTGAAGTACAAGTTTGGCATTGGATCAATCGCAAATGGGTAGTCAGATTCAACAAGGTCAGTCAAGCCTTTGTCAGCTTCAGGAATTTCTGGAAGCTCAGCTTTTTGGAAACCAGCCATTGTTTTTTCAACCAATTCTTGGTTGTCTTCAATACCACGAAGGATTTCGCGAATAGCGTTTTTAGTTTGGCGTCCACGAATGTTTGCTTCATCAAGATATTCTTCGATGAATTGTTCGCGAATTTCTGGAGTAGTCAATGACTCAGCTGCCAATTTTTCAAGATAAAGTACTTCGATTCCTTCGTTACGAAGCGCTTGAGCAAAATTGTCGTGTTCTTTTTGTGCATCTTCCAAGAATGGAATATCATCAAAAAGAAGACGCTCTAGATAGTCAGGCATCAAGTTTTCCAACTCTTTACCTGGACGGTGCAACATTACTTTTTTCAGTTTTCCAATTTCTGAGAAAACATGAATTGGTTTAGTTGACATCTGTCATCCTCCTTTTTTCTTTGAGCTTGTTCACAAGCTTATTACAGTTGTTATTATATTCTTTATTGATACCGCTTTCACAAAGGATTCTACTTTTTGAATGCAAAGAATTTGGCATTTTTTTGAATCTTTCCTATTTTTTAGTTAATATGAAGCGTTTTCTTTGCATATTTTGTCTTTTATATTATTTTTATGAATATATATTTTTTTGTAAAAAATAAAAAAAGATCAACGAATTAGTTGATCTCTTCAAAACTTTTTAAAAAGTAGGCTGTATCTAGAAAAGTTAGTTGTTTTCTCTCATACTGGATCTTATGAGAATCGATGAGTTTCTTTAAAACTTGATTGACGGTTTCTCGAGTTGTGGCTGCTAATTTGGCCATTTCCTTCATACTAATTGGAAATGGAAGTTGATTTCCAAGGCTTTCATAGTCCTTGCACAGAATGGCTAAGGATTGAATCACGCGCTCACTGGCACTAGCTGTCACGACATTGCGCAAGCGCAACTCTTGAAATTCTAGGATGGAGGAGAGCTTTCTCATAATAAAGAGCAACTGCTCCTTACTCTCTTGGGCATATAATTCATAGAGATTGACGGGAATCACGAAACAACGCAAATCCGTCACCGCACTAGCTGTATAGTGGTAACGCTCATCCTGGAACATCCCACCATAAGGGAACAGAGCCCCCTTCTTTATATAATCCATATAGGAGAATTGGTCAGACGAATCAAATTGCTCAATACGAGCAAAGCCTTTTGCCAGAAGAAAAATGCGCTCCCGCCTATCTCCTGCATAAAATAAAATTTGTCCTTTAGGGATATCCCTGGCATGAATTTCAACAGCTAATTTATCAAATAGCTCCACTGGTAGCGCAGAAAAGGCTGGATGCGAGCGGAGCAACTGGTAATCTTCCTTTGTAATCATGTCTATACTTCCTCTTATTACTATTAGTAGTATAACATACTTTTTATAGAAAAGGGAAAGAAGTCTCTTTAGAACAGAAAAGTAATTCGAAACACCAAGTCATTTTCATGATACTTTGTTAGAATAAAAGGCCTGAGCAACCCTCAGACCTTTTGTCGATTATTCATTCATATTGACACGATGCCATTCATTGATAACATAAGCCAGTTGCCCTAATTGATAAAGACCAACGCCACTGATTTCAGAACTTTCTGGAGTCGTCCCTCCAAGTCCTGCAGTGTAGATGGCAACCAAATAAGGAGTCGATTCATGGACAATCGCATCCACATTAAGTGCTTCAGCAACATACCCTGGTTTTTGTTGAATCACCAAATCTGGCAAGAATTTCTTATAGTACTCACCTGGGAAAGACTCCCCGATCAGTTCTAGTAAATCTGCATATTTTTCTTGATGATTCCAAAGATATTCTAAGACATGGATGTAATAATCCGTTGTCGTTTTATTATCTTCGCTAAAGGTTTTGACTTCTGGTGAACGGGATTGACCATAGCGACTGAATAACTTGCGCGCTTGCTCCATCCCCCCTAAACGATCTGCCAAGGCATAGGCTGGGGTATTTTCAGAGTAAACCAATGAATAGCGCTGCATATCAGGGATAGACATGGCTCCATCAAAGGCAGCAACGTAATTGTCATGCTCTCCTACATATTCATAGTAGGTATTGGTAATGTCAAACCGGTCTGTTAAATTGAGTTTGCCCTTTGCGACTTCATCCACCACCAACATGTTCAAGGGTAGCTTATAGGTACTACCTGCCGTCATTGGTTGAAGATCATTCATGGCAAATTGCTCTCCTGTAATGGCATTGCGATACGTGAAGGCAACTTGTGACGGATCAATTCCACTTTCCGCTAGGAAATCCTGAACAACCTCTACCAAGCCTTTATTAGCATAATCATAGACAAGGCCATAAGCACTCATCGTTTCCATGTCTGCATCGACTACTGCTTGCTTAGCTTCAGGAGATTTGACACGTGGTTTTTTCGTCTCAGGGGTAGACTTTTCGATATCTTGTTCTTTTGCTTCTTTTGTTTTCTTTGCTTTTTTTTCAATTGCTGATGCTGTTGGTTGCGTAACATGCAAGTAGCCCAGTGCGCTTGTTCCCCACTAAGCACAATAAAATACTGATCGCAATCATGATCGAGCGTAGATTAAAATATTTTTTCATACGAGATTAATTATAAAAGATTCTACTGAAAATAACAAGAATTATCAGAAAGAGAAAACGGTTTCTTTTTAAAAAGTTTATTTCTTTTCATAAAAGGCTTATTTCCGTTTAAAGGAGCCCATAATCAGCTTAGCGATCTCACGCGCAATCGTCCGGAATAAGGAACTCAAGAAGGAATCTTTTGCCTTTTCAAGACTGGATTTTCTTGGACGACCTGGACTACGTTTTTGCTCTGCTTTTATCCGCTGCAGCTCGTTCCTTTTTCTGCTTCTTTTTGCTCTTCTTCTTGTGCTTCCTTGCTTGCTTTAGCTGCTAATTTTTCATAGGCAGATTCCCGATCAATCGTCGTCGCATACTTTTGATGGAAAGGCGATGTCGTGATCAAGGCCAATTGTTCACTCTCATTTAAGAGGTCAAAACTCGATTGAGGAGAGAGAATATAAGCACGCTCAACCACACTAGGCTGCCCCTTCTCATTGAGGAAAGAAACCAAGGCTTCCCCTGTCCCTAATTCTGTGATCACTGTTTCTGTATCAAAATCTGGATTCGGACGAAAACTTTGGGCAGCAACCTTAATCGCCTTCATTTCTTTGGGTGTATAAGCTCGAAGCGCATGCTGAACACGATTTCCAAGCTGTGCCAAAACAGATTCTGGAAGATCTTGAGGATTTTGGGTAATAAAGTAAATCCCTACACCCTTCGAACGAATCAGGCGTACCACTTGCTCGACCTTCTCAAGAAAGAGCTTGCTTGCATCCTTAAAGAGGAGATGCGCTTCATCAAAGAAGAAGACCAGTTTTGGCTTTTCAGGATCCCCAACCTCTGGAAGTGTTTCAAAGAGACGAGACAGCATCCAAATCAAAAAGGTTGAGTACAATTTTGGTGAATGAAAGAGCTTTGTAGCCGAAAGAATATTGATATACCCACGACCAGATGCATCGAGTTGCATGAAAGTCATTTAAATCAAGTGCTGGCTCTCCGAAAAACTGATCTGCTCCTTCTTCTTCAAGAACCAAGAGACTTCTTTGGATGGCTCCGACAGATTGTTTGGTGATATTGCCATATTGGGCTGAATAGTCTGAACTGTGTTCATAGACTTCCTTTAAAAGGCTTTGCAGGTCCTTCAAATCAATCAAGGGCCAATCTTTCTCTTGGGCCACTTTAAAGACAATTGCGAGAATTCCTGATTGGGTTTCATTCAAATCAAGCAGACGAGAAAAAAGCAATGACCCCATCCCTTCGACAGTCGCCCGAACAGGATGACCAGCTTGGCCAAAGACGTCCCACAATCGAACAGGGAAAGCTTGTGGCTCAAACGGATCTGTGATCCCAAGAAGCTTGTAGCGTTCTTCCAGTTTTGGTGTCCATTGCCCGGCTTTGGCTAAGCCAGATAAATCTCCCTTGATATCGGCTAGAAAGACCGGAATGCCTTCTTTGCTTAATTTTTCTGTTAGGACCTTGAGCGTAACCGTTTTTCCTGTTCCTGTTGCACCTGCAATCAAGCCATGACGATTCAACATCCGCAAATAGATAGGCGTCTCAACGGCTCCTTTAGTAATGGTAATACTAGTCATTTCATTTCTCCCTGAATGTTTCAGTTTTCATTTTAAGGTTTATCTTTTCCTTGCCTAGGCCCTTCAAACCAGGCTTCAGACAAGTAAGACACACTCCTACTAGTGTATCATTTTCCTGACCAAACGCAAGAAATTATACTCCGATTTTTCCGGATGCAAATAAAAAAATCTATAAGAGCCAATACTTGCTCTTATAGATTCCTTCATTTTATTATTTTGCTGCTGCAAACAATTCATTCACTTTATTCCAGTTGATCACTGAGAAGAAAGCTTTGATGTAGTCAGGACGTACGTTACGGTATTTCACGTAGTAGGCATGTTCCCAAACATCCAAACCAAGGATTGGTGTTTTACCTTCAGAGATTGGTGTATCTTGGTTTGCTGTTGAAGTCACTTCGAGTTTGCCTTCTTTGTTGACAACCAACCATGCCCAGCCAGAACCAAAACGTGTCGTTGCTGCTGCTGTGAAGGCTGCTTTGAAGTCTTCAAATGAACCAAATGTAGCATCAATCGCTGCAGCAAGTTCTGCTGAAGGAGCTGTTTGTTCTGGAGTCATCAATTCCCAGAAAAGAGCGTGGTTCAAATGACCACCACCATTGTTGATCACAGCTTGGCGAATGTCAGCTGGAATGGATTCAACATCAGCTAACAAGCTTTCAAGGTCTTCTCCAATTTCAGGATGTTTTTCAAGAGCTGCATTCACATTGTTTACATATGTTTGATGGTGTTTATCATGGTGCAAATGCATGGTTTCTTCATCGATATAAGGTTCCAATGCATCATAAGCATATGGTAATTCTGGTAAAATGATAGCCATTTTATGGTCCTCTTTTCTTTATTACTGACTTGATGATAACGCAAACAGCTAAATTATTCAACTAATCTGCTTGCGATTTCATTCATCGTTAGACGCTATTCGCTACTTTCAACAGGGCCAAATCAAATAAAGTAGTCTTTTTCATATGTTCCACTTTTAATCGCATAATCCGTCTCGATGAAAGGTCATCATAGCCTGCTTCAAAAAGGACAGAGTAAGCCTGCGGCTATCCCGTAAGGCAAACTTCACCTGATAAGGATTGACCTTGCGTCCTGACAACTCCGACAAGCTCGCTACAATTTGGCTTTCGGATTGGCCTTCTTCTGAGAAAATTTTAACTTGAGAAAACATTCGGAATTGCCCCAACAAAATAGCGATCAATTTTATTTCATCTTCTCCTTGTAAGCGGAGATCCTTAACCAAATTCCGGGCTTGATCGATTTGGCGTTTGAGAATCATCTGTGTCAGATCAAAAATATTATCTTGCAAGGACTTTGGAACAACCTCCTCGATATCTTGGAGGGTAATCTGACCATCTTCTTTATAAGCCTGCAACAGAGCGAGATTCTTCTGTAACTCTCCAAAATCATAGCCAGATTTTAAGAGTAGCTGGTCCAAGGAATCGCCCACAAACTGTAAGCCCAATTCTTGGGCCTGACTAGAAAAATAACGCTTTAAATCTTGCTCTTTAGGAGTGGTCGCTTCAATGATTTGGGCATCCCGTTTTAGGAGTTTGACCAAGCGACGCTTACTATCTAATTTTCCTTCTGCAAATATCACCAAACGGGTTGATTCAGAAGGATTTTCCAGATAGTTTTCAAATTGCTTCAGATCTTCATCGGTTAAATTGCGTTTTTTGGCAGTGGTCAGATCCAATAAGTGATCCAAAATCACGATTTTTTCATCTGCAAAAAAGGGAAGACTGACCAAATCCAGCTCGACCTCAGCATAGGAGGCTTCCTTCATATCAAAATAAGAATAATTCAAATCTGAGGGATCATAGCCTATTTTTTTTAAAATGTCTTTTTTTAACCATTCAAATTGACCTACATCCTCACCCTGTCAAGACAAGAATAGGAGGCAGAGTTTGAACCGTCAGATGTTTAGTGTCGGTAATTGCTTGCATGAAACTCTCTTATCTCTATCAGTCTAGTGTATTTCGTGTTCAGCAGCCATTTTTTGTTCCAATGGTGGTTTTTCATCAGACAAATCAGGTGCTGCTACAAAATTTGGAATTTGCTCAAACGAGTTGCCTCCAAAGCTCCCCCCTGTCGCTGTGACCTGTGGTTCAGAAGGCACTCCCATAGGAGTTTCTACTGGTTGTGGGAAGGTGTTTTTCCCTGGAAGCATCATGAGAATCAAGAGAGAAATAACTGTAATCCCCCAAAGAAATAGGAAAATATCTAGCCCCGTCAACAAATAGAGCAGAACCGGACCAAGGTTCAAAAAGATCCAAGACCAATGGATTCCCGCATCCCGCAAGCGACGTACACAAATGGCTTGACTGGGTACTAAAATGAGGAAGTAAAAGAATGCTAAGAAAGCGAGAGCCCATAAACCTGTCTTAGAATGAACAGTTGAAAAATTGAGCGTTTCTTGAGCATTTTGATGGGATAAAGAGGTCACGATGTAAAAAAACCCAAAGAGGCAAAGAAATCAGGGAATTCCAGAAAAAAGCTAGCCAAAAATGGGCCCGACTGGTCTTACTTGAAAAATCTGCATACTGTATCCAAAATTGCTTAAATGCGTTCATACGATTCTACCTTTACATTGATTTCACTTTCTATAATAGCAATTTTCAGCATAGAAAGCAAACCTCTCCTCGTCTCTAGCGGACCGTTTCTACCCTCCAATGGTCCCACCCAATCAAGCGAATTGCTCCCCTTTCATCGGTACGAAGATAAGAAATAGAGCGTTCCTCTAGACGATCGAGCAATTCTTTATGGGGATGTTGGTAGCGATTTTTCTTTCCAACAGAGATCAAGGCCAACTGAGGATGTAACTGATCTAAAAACACATCACTAGAGGAACCTTTAGAACCGTGGTGGCCTACTTTCAAGACATCTACTTGTAATTGTGGATCGTTTTTCAATAGTTTTTTCTCTCCAGCTTCTTCCAGATCACCTGTGAACAAAAATCGTTTCTGATAGAACTGCCCGTAAAGGACAATCGAATCATCATTTTTACCATCCCCCACTTCATCAGGTGATAAGACTTCTAGATGATCATCAAAAATAGGAAGTTGATCCCCTCTCTGGACTACTTTAATCGGACTATGAAGCTGTTTCAATTTCTCTCGAAATTGAGAATTGGTTAGACTACCTGGACTGACATACACTTTTTTAACCGGGATTTGTTTGGCAACCTCCACCATATCGCCCATATGGTCCTGGTCTGTATGAGTCAAGACCAAAGCATCGAGTTTTCCAACACCTCGACTCTTGAGATAGGGAATCAAGGTTTGATCCGCATTGGCAGATTGACTGCGCTCTTGCCACTTTGTCTCCACTTTTAAAAGTGACGCGTCCTCCGACATCAATCAATATGGTTCTTCCTTTCCAATCGCGTAAAAAGATACTGTCTCCTTGACCGATATCCACCATGGTAATCTCATTTTCTAAAGGATGCTTGGTCCAACAAAAGATGATTAGAATCATACCTATTAACAGAAAACGACGTTTTTTTTGCTTTCGAAGATCATACAAGATCCCTAAAAGAAGGAAGAGAGCGATCAGAGCTGGTCCCGTCGGCTGACCAAATACCAAAGGTAGCGACGTGAGCTTTGAAATCCAACGAATACACTCCTCTATGAGAAGAAAGAAACTGTTAAAAATTGTAAGGGGCTTTAGAATCGATAAGATAAATAGCACCGTTAAACCTGGAAGAAGGACAAGGTCAAATAAGAAAGAAAAGAGGAAGGTTAAAGGGAGTGACCAGGGTTGAAAGACACTAAAGTAATAGGTCAAAAGGGGCAAAATCCCCAAGCTAATCCAGAAACTTTCCACTAGTAGCTTTTTAAGTCCTGAATAAGAACTGGTATCTACCAAGGTCAAAATAAAGGCATAGGCACAACTCAAGACCCCTCCAGCTGTCAGGAGAAACTTGGGCATGAGAAACATTAAAAGCAGCAAGGTCATCGCCATATTCTCCATCCCTCGGATCCCCTTTTGAGAGAGGATCTTTTTGCAAGAGACTGCGAACCACTGAAACTGAAAAAAACCTGTCAAGCCAGCATAGACCAAAGAGTGGAACCATCCAGATATCGACTGTTTCTTGCAAGATTCCTAGACGTAAGAGAGCTTTTCGGATCCCATTGATGAAAAAGCCGACCTGCATCCCAGATAAGGCGAATAAATGGATGATTCCTAAACTCGTGTAAAGCTGGTCCATCTCTTCAAAATCCGTATCTAAATAGCCAAAAAGAAGGCCGGTCATATACTGGTTCATTGGCTGCGGAAAGTGCTCTTTGCTCCAAACAATGGCTTGGCGCCTCCATTGAGATAGCCAGTCAAAAACATTCCAAGTCTGTATAGGGAAGCGCGGATTGGATCGCTTCAATTTTTATTTGATAGTGAATCCCCTGTGTTTCCAAATAAGACCGATAGTCAAATCCTCTAAAATTTCGGTTTGCCCTTCTGGTTCCTCTATAACACCTTTATATGTCAACTCCAGCAAGTGGGTTTGACTTTGCCACTGCTGTTTTTCTTTTTCTGATTTTAAAGTGTAGAAGACTTGGTAGGTCCTTCCCTGATTTTTAGCACGAAAAGACAGGGCATCCCCATTGATCTTGATGGTATCTGGAATCAGGCGTAAAGTGGGATGGGGGCTGACTTTCTCCTTGTACTGGATGATCCTGTAGCTCGCTGAAAAGACAAAAGAAAGGTCATAAAAACAAAGGTTGCTAAAAGCAAGCCCTAACAAACTGAGCGCTCCCCTTTATAGTGATGAACCGCTAAAATTCCCACTACTACTAGACCGCTGATCGAAAGCCAAGATGGTTGATAAACACTAAAATACAACCATAGGAGTAAAAAGGCGAGATGGACAAGCGAAAAAGGAAGGTCTTTAATCCACCGTGAAAGCATCTCTTAGTTTCTCCAGTGTTTTCTCCCCGATTCCTGAAACATTTTTAAGATCATCCACTGATCGAAAAGGGCCATTTGCGTCGCGATAAGCGATAATGTCCTGGGCTCGTTTCTGACCAATGCCTGATACCGTCTGGAGCTCTGACTCGGTCGCTCGATTTAAATGGACCTTGCCTGTTTTTTCTGCTGGCGCTGACGAAGTTGCAGGACTTTCTGAACTTCCAAGTGCTGGAACATCCTCTCCTTCTTTAGCAACATAGATCACTGCTTCATCGGAGAGTTTTTGCGCCAAATTGACCGATTGGCTATTGGCATCTGCTGTCATCCCGCCTGCCTTATAAATGGCATCGTGGACTCTGCTATTGGAGCGCAACTCATAGACCCCTGGTTGTTTGACGGCTCCTTTGACATCGACCGTAATGATCTCAGGTGCATCAGACACTGAAGTAACCGTCTTTTCTTCTTTGGAACTAGCGGTCTGCACCTTTTCTTTGCTCGAAGTTGAACTAGAAGACTGATAAAGATCCGGTATGGTGGATGCACTTGACTGAGGTCGATGAAAAAGAAAATACCCTCCAAGTAAGAGTCCGATAGCAGTAAGAGCTAAAAAGAGCTTATATTCTTTGATTTTTTCGATGATATCCTCCATAAGAAACCTCCTCTCACTTTTATTATTCGTAAAAATAAAAAAAAACTGAGAAAAACTCTCAGTTTTTACTTGTTTTTCCGATGTTTGTCTGGATCCCATACAAAGCTTGCTAGGTAACTAAAGAGCAAGGTCAAGATGCCCACGACTAAGACAAGGGGAATCAAAAGGATTTTTAACAAACGAATCAAGATAAAAGGTTTTGTTGGGGTATTGATTGCTTGTGCTTCCGCATCCAAGCGATCAAACTCCTCTTGAATACGACGGGCAACTTCTGCCACTCCTTCGTCATTCATCTTTTTAATATCCGAAATATCAATCGGATGTCCAAAGTTCATATCAATGCGTTCACCCGTTGCCAACCCTTTCAAGTCTCTTGGACCAGTATATGTCACTGGCATGATACGGACCTTAGCCATTTTGGCAATGATGGCAACACCGCCTTTGACGTCTTGAGAATGACGGCTTCCACTTGGAAACATAATCAAGGAACGGTTGCTCTTTTTCAGCATATTGACAGGATACTTAATGGCTTCTGCTCCCGGATTTTCACGGTCGATCGGAAAAGCCCCACACATACGAATCCACCAGCCAAAAATACGATTGGTGAAGAGTTCTTTTTTCGCCATAAAGATAAACTGCTTTGGCTTGGTTGCAAAGGCCATATAGACTGGATCCCACCAGGTCCGGTGAGGGGATACCAAGATGTAGTTCTCTTCCCGATCTGGAATATTGTCCTTATGATGGTAATGGGCATTTCCATTTAAAACCCAAGAATAAAGGCAACAAGGCCCAGATGGAGAACTCGCTCTTATCCTCACCGGGTTTCAGTGAGATCAATCTATATAACCTTTGTGGCTTAGCACCAATCTTTGTAACGGCATCTTCGCAATCGTACGGCGAGCGGGTTCGCTGAGACTTTCGATCGACCGTATCCGGGGCAAAGCCGATGTAATATCCTGCTGAAAACGACGCCATGGTATATTTCCAGTGAAGCCGTCATTCTCAGACGTCAAAAACGACATTGCCATCATTGCCAAAATAACCAGGTCGCCATATTCACCATTGTTCTGGTCGAAGACTTGAAGGGTTAACGGCTGAACACGATGAGCTATGAACTGGACATCCGATTGACTATTTCGAATATTAAAAGATGAATGACGAAGAGTAACGGGGTAACCGCTGAAGGGGCGTCAGCGGGATGCTGGCAATCAATGTGGCTGCTTCCGCATCGTTCGTTGTTAAAATCGCGCCACTGCCAGCAATCGTAGAACCTGTGTGTGTGTGT